>JAEEGG010005080.1_pt1 | contig 31525 bp, 27 predicted proteins | sample 9134161 | NCBI WGS metagenome assembly JAEEGG01 (sample SAMN16246543, study PRJNA631951) | gut metagenome | biome: gut microbiome; feature: rumen; material: CR-attached | host: Bos | place: Iran: Karaj | collected 2018-10
ACTTTGATTATTCTCAGGGAGGACCGTCATGATCATCGTCGGTATCGATGTCGCATCAGAAAAGCATGATTATTTCATGCTTCGCAAGCCGGGCTTTTTTGCGTTTGTGATCCATACCGTCCTCTCACTGCTCCGGCGTTATTACTATCTGCCCGTCCCTGACGGTCATGGCCCAGGTCTTGTCCGTAAAGAAACACCTGCCCGCCCCGAGTTTTGCAAATATTGCCGGTCCGGAACCCGAGCTCAGACCCTCGGATTTCGAGTTCTCGTAAAAAGCGTATTGCGTCGAATCCAGCGTGAGAGAGTACCAGTCCGGCATGCTGTTGTAGCCGTGGTGCGCGACCTGTATGACGGGAGAGCATATCGTATCCCGTTTGTATACCCTGCTGACGAAGCTGTCGAGCGAACCGCTCTTTATGTCGCCCGGAAGGAACATCGACGTTCCGCAGAAATACGTCATGCATACGGTGCTCGTGTTGTTGAAGTCCGTATACTCGCCGGATACGAATTTCGGTATGTTGTCCTCCTGAGTCATGAGAACCCTGAAGCGGACCTCTCCGATCCGGATCTCCATCCCCGTATGGCACTTCATGTAAAGCGCGTTGGGATAGTGTTTCGCCATACACAGCTGAGCCGCGCTGTACGTGCTTCTCGTGCCGCTCGTGCTGATGACGCTCTCGTTCGGTACGTTCCACATGACTCTCTCGAGGTTTATTCTGGAGCTGTATTTGTTAAAAAGAGCCACGGCCCCGTCCATATGATCCTGATGAGCATGGGATACGTACCACATGGCTATAGTGATCTTATCCGTTCCTTCGGGAGAAACGCCGGATTTTTCGCACAGGAATTTAAACAGTTCGTCTTTGTTGACGTTGTTGGTGCCCCCGTCGTTGAGGATCCATCTGTTGTCCGCCAGATGCCACAGCATAAGCTGTCCCGTGCCCTTTATCCCGTAGGCGTACATGACGGTCTCTCCCGGACTTCCGGCAGGCGCCTCGCAGCAGAAATCCCCGATGGAGCAGCTGTCCTTGTCCAGGATCACGGTCGCGGAACGCAGTTTGGGGATTAGATACGCGTAGACTCTGGATTTGCCGTCGAACCAGCAGGTAAAGACGTTGGTGTCTATTTCGTTCCTGTATTCCTGACTGAAGCCGCACAGCCTGAGTTCCCCTAGAAACTCCGAGAACTCCTGAGAGGTCGTCGACGTTATGACTTTCATGTAGGAGTCCTGCGATCTCGTTATCATGCCGTTGCCGCAGTTGTATCTTTTGGGGTCGAGCTTGCCGCCGGCGTATGCGGGGACGCCGCTCAGATCCCATCCGTCTCTTTTTGCCGGGACGTGGGGCGGTTCCGTTTCCGCTGCGGTTTCCGTTTTTTCTCCGGCCGTAGTTTCCTGAACGGACGTCTGTCCGCCTGCAGTCTGCGCGCCGGTCCCGGAAGGGGTCGCGCCGCCCGGGGGCGAGCAGGCGCATGACAGCAGGACCGCTGCGAGAAGCAGCGCGGACAAAAGAAGGCGCGACTTGTTCTTAACTAATGATCTCAATCCTGCGGCCTGACCTGCAGCAGGTCTTTTTCCGATCAGAGCGTCGATCATTTTCATCGCTTTTACTCCGTTGAATAATATATGAGATTCGAAAAAAACCGGTATCCGGCAACGGAGGTTCAGTCCTCTTTCTTCCAGTTTGCCGGGTAGCCCTTTTTCCATCTTCTCAAAACGGCCTTCAAAGGCTCGTCAAGATAAGAGAGAGCTTTCCTTTTTATCCATTCCGGTATACCGTAAGCGGCCTCCGCGATGCTGCCGGTAATTGCGGCGAGCGTATCGCTGTCTCCGCCGAGGGATATGGCGTTGCGTATCGCGTCCTCGAAATTCGTGCTCTCAAGGAACGCGATTATAGCCTGCGGTACAGTCTGCTGACACGTCTCGTTGAAACGGTATGACGGGCGTATCCCGTCCAGCGTTCCGGACAGATCGTATCCGTATTCGTTTTCTATATGCGCTTTTATGCGTCTTTTGCATTCCGCCGGATCGCCGTCGATCGGCTCTTCGTAATCTCCGTGAAAACCGCCGAAATAATAACGGCACAGAAAGATGGCGTCGGCAGTCGCCAGCGCTCCTTTTATTCCCTCCGGATGGTTATGGGTAACTTCCGCGGAGAGTCTTGCTCCGGCTCTTCCGGTTGACGGCCACATTCCCGTTCTCGCGCAGAACCCGGGGTCCATCATCCACGCGCAGGGAGATACGCGCATGGCGGAGCCGTTTCCGAAACTGTTGTACGGTTCGCGCGTGTCGGAGATGATCCAGTGGCGGAATCTGCCTCCGTATCCCGCGTAAGGGTACATGCGGCCGTATTTTTTCATGGCGTCTATGAAGTCGTCGCGTTCCCCGCCGTTCATAACAGCCTCGGCGACCGCGCACGTCATTACGGTATCGTCCGTAAAGAAGCAGTCGCTCCTGAACAGAGGAAATTCCTTTGTCTTGATATTGTGCCACTCATATACAGATCCGACTATGTCTCCGACTATGGCTCCAAGCATATTGCACCTCCGGCAGTTTTTTTGATGAAGACGGGGGATCTGTTTGCCGCCCTATGATATTATACACTCCCGGAGTTTTTTTATCAAAGGCGCGTGCAGTAAAACTGCTGAGGACAGAAAATAAAAATATTGTAAAACAGAAAATAAAAGTATATAATTATAACAGTTTAAAAAAACCGGATTATGATCCGTTCATTTTTATCGTTCCGCGGGGGTGTTTTCCATGAAATCAATTAAAGATTATGCGTGTATACTGACTGCCGTTCTGGTGCTTTTTTCCGCTGTTTCGCTTTTTTCCTGCGGACAGGGCAACGGGGAAGTATCGGGGACAGGCGAGACTTCTGCTTCCGTCGTTGTGTCATCAGGACCGGAGTTTGCCGAAGCGGATTACGGCGGGAGGGATTTTACAGTTTATATGCGGACGTCGACGCTCATCCATTATGCCGGTATTTACATATTCTGTCCTGAAAACGCCACCGATCTTGTAAACGAACAGGCTGCGGCCAGAAACGCGATGGTTGAGGAGAAATACGGGGTACATTTAAGATTCATCGAAAACGACGAGCCTTCAGGCACAGTTAGGACGGATGTCGCCGGAGGTTTTATACCGTATGACCTTGTTCTCGAAGGCAGATACGCTTTTCAGAGTCTCGCCACGGACGGACTTCTCAGAAATTTTCTGGATCTCGATATAGACTACACAACAGAATGGTGGGACGCAAACGCGAGAAGAATATACGGATATAAAAACAGGCTGTTCGTCATGCCGAACGACATATCGGTCAGCAACCTGGCAGGAGTGAGGTTTCTCTGGTTCAACAAAGATGTTCTCAATAATTTCCACCTGAGTCTTCCGTATGAATACGTCGCCAGAAACGAATGGACGCTCGATAATTTTATCGAAATGGTCAAAGGAGTATCCGCTCCCGGAGCTGAAGGACATATAGGAATATACGGGCTTGCATACGGGGGCGAAACCAGAGATTTTATGCTCACCGGTCTGGGAGCTTTCGAAGTGGAGGTCGATGAGAACGACGATCTCGTGTGCAGAATAGGAACGGACTATGCCGAGAAGACGCAGGATTATTTCGACAAAATAAGAGCCGTAGGCGAGGATCCAAACTACTGCATTGACTACAGTACCGCCAGAGAACTTGACTACCGCAATTCCAGAAGATATTCGGATATGTTCACACACACACGCGCCCTTTTCTCCCAGGGGCACTTTCTGTTTATCGAAACTTCAATGGGAGCGGCTCTCCGCGATTTCGAAGAGACGCCCGGCGGCGTTGGAGTGGTCATGAATCCCAAATATACGGCGGATCAGCCAGATTATTATCACAAAGTCGACCGGAACGCACTGATCTGGGCTATGCCCGCCGATCCCAATGCAGATACCGGAATGCTGAAGAATATCCTTGACTACTGGGCATGGGCTTCTCACCGCACGGTAATGGAGGCGTACTACGAATTGACACTCAAGACAAAACGCGCCAGCGATCCCGTGATGGCAGAGATGCTCGATACAGTGAAAGGATCCGTTCGGTATTATATAACAGATATTTTCAAAGCAGACGTGGGCTCGTTCATAACGCAGGCCTACACTACTTCCGTAAAGAACGCATGGAGGACCTATGCAAGACAGCTTCCGAACGCTTTTGCAGAGCTTCAGGAAACAATAGAGGGAATAGAGTGAAACTGCCGTCCGAAAACTGATCGGAGGAGTTTTTCAGTATGATAATCAATACCGGACAGAGAACGGACATCCCCGCATTTTATGCGGAATGGTTTGCGAACAGGCTGAGGGAAGGATTCGTTTGCGTGCCTTTGAGACAATTGCGTCGGTACTTGAAGGATATACCCGGACAGCGGTGATAAGTTTCATAGATCTGTATCCCAAAGTCAGACGGAATTTTCCGGAGGCCCGCGAGGTCACAGAAGAGGAGAGACTTTCTCTCGGTAAGGAGTTCGCTGCGATCTTATCGGCTCATGCCTCCAGTTTTTTTACATAGCAGCGTCTGCGCTTGTTCTCGCGGGCGTCGAAACGCTGGCGCCAAAGATTTCTGATTGCCGCGTTGTCCTCAAGGTTGAGGTTGGTCTCCGCGTGGTCGATCGACGGATCGGACAGCATCCTGATCGCGTAGGCGGCGACCACCGCGCTGATCCCCTTGTTCAGGTAGGCGGGATCCACCCCGATCAGGGCAAAGTCCACCACCTTCGGGTGTTTCTTGGCCCTGAGCACCCTAAGTATCGTGGCCGGAGTCAGGCGGCCGCCCGACGGCCTCACCGCCTCGGAAATCGAAGGCAGGCACAGGCCTATGGCGACGACCTTCCCGTCCTCGTCAAGGATGACGTTTACGAAGCGCAGGTCGATGAGCAGCCTGAAGTTGGAGATCATCTGCTTCTTCATGGCATCCGTGAAAGGCACCGTCCCGTAGATCTGATCGTACGACCGGTCGAGGATATCGAAGAAGCCGTCCGCGTACTTGCGCAGGAAGTCGTTGACGCTCCTGGCCCGGCCCATCCGGAGCCTGTAGCGCTTCATAATGAAGTCCGCCATCTGAAGCAGCTTCTCCGCGGACTCGGCGTCCTTGGGGGCCCTCACCTGGCTCTCCACCCAGTCGACCTCTTTGGCGTATCCGCAGCCTTCTATGAGATCGGCGTAGTAGGGATAGTTGTACTGCTCCTCGAAGGTCTGCGGCTGGTCGAAGCCCTCGATCAGCAGTCCCTCCCTCTCGAGGTCCGAGAAGCCGAGAGGCCCGCAGACCGTGTCCATTCCGTTATCGACAGCCCATTTCTCGACCGCGTCGAACAGCGCGCGGGCGACCTCGGGGTCGTTTTCCGCGTCGAAGCGGGTGAAGCGCACCCTGCGCTCCCCGTTCTTCTTATTCGCGGCCTTCTGGATGATGCCGGATATCCTCCCGACCATCTTTCCGTCCCTGTAGGCGTTGAAGTACACGGTGTCGCATGTGTCGCTGTATACGTATCTCTTTTTGAATATGAGCTTTTCGTCCGAGTAGAGCGGAGGAACGAAGTAGGGGTCCCCGCGGTAGAGCTTCAGCGGGAACTCGATGAACTCCCTGCGCTCCCTGCGGGTCGATACCCGCCTGACGGTAAGCATCCTGTCCCTCTTATCTGTGGACGGCGTGGAAACAGACCCCGACTCCGTTCGGGCCGCAGTGGGCGCCGGTCGTGGGGTTGGAGACGACGATCTTTACGTCGCAGCCCTCGCCGAATCTTTCACGGATCCTGACGGCCATCTGTTCGGCGGTCTCAGGGCTGTCGGTGTGCCCTATATATATCGGGAACTCGCTGACGCGGTCGCCCAGCCTCTCCATCTCGTCGATCAGCCGGTTCATGGCGCGGTTCTTTCCCTTTTCGGTGCCGATGCTGTCCATCTTTCCGTCGGCGCTCATGGATATGATCGGGCGGACGCCGAGCAGCGTGCCCATGGTGGCGGCAAGTCCGCTCACCCGCCCGCTCCTGCGGAAGAACTTGAGGTCGTCCACGAAGAAGTACATCGCGTATGTGTAGACGCCCGTCTTTGCCCACTCGATGAGCTCCTCGGGCGTGCGTCCCTCCCTGAACATCCTGCCGATCTCGATGACAAGGGCCAGGCTGATGGTCGTTATTCCCTTGGTGTCGATCTCGTAGAACCTGCGCTCGGGGTATTTTGCGGCCAGCTTGGAGAGAGCCTTGTGCATGACGTCGAACGTGGCGGACATGGCCGCCGAGAAATGAACGTAAAGGATGTCGTCGCCGGCGGCAAACACCGGCTCGAAATAGGAGATATACCTCTCCTCGCCGAGGGCGCTGGTCGTGGGGAGCACGCCTTCGCGCAGCGAGTCGTAATATGCGCGGGAGTCGAAGACGTCGTAATCCTCGTAGGGGTAGATGGTCTTGCCGTCGATGCTGTACGGCATGCTGATGAGGGAATAGCCGTATTCCGCAGCCACCTCCGGGGTGACGTCGGTGTCCGTGTCGGTGAACAGTCTTACCATTCTTTCTTCCTCGCTTTATCTGTTATTCCGCCGTCCGCCGGTATCCGGCGGCCGGCCGCGCGCCGCGGGGCGGCTCTCTTATTCAAAGATGAGTATGTAATCGTACACGGCCTGACCGCCGTCGAGCGAGATCACCTCGGCCGCCGGGAATCTGCGCCCGAGCTCTCCCGAGAGCGCCTCGGCCTCGGCCTTCGGCACGTCCCTGCCCCGGAACACCAGTATGATGTCGTAGTTCCCGGCGTCGAGCTTTTCCGCCGTGGCGAGCGCCGCTTCGGTCCGCCCGGGATCGTCGCACAGGACGGTCTTGCCGGAGAAGCCGATGAAGTCGCCTCCGGTCACCTCGACCCCTCCCACGACGGAGTCGCGCACAGCTCTCGAGACCTCGGCCGTTACGGCCCCGCGGGCCGCGGCCGTGCACGACGAGACGATAAGGTCGGTGTCGCCGGACGAGGTGTCCAGCACCGACAGCGCGGCGTATCCCTGGCCGAGATCGACCGTCGGCACCACGCGGATGGACGCCTTTTCGTACATGGAGGCCGCCTGTTCGGCCGCCAGAAGTATGTTTCCGTTGTTCGGGAAGACGAGGATGGTATCGGCGGCGACCTCGTCGAACGCCCGGAGAAAGTCCTCGGTCGAGGGGTTGCTGGTCTGTCCGCCCTCTATGACGCGGTCCGTTCCGAGTTCCAGGAACGTTCTGCGCAGTCCTTCGCCCGACGCCACCGCCACCGTGCCGTACGGCCTGCGGACCTCCCTGCGGAACCTTCCGGGATCGGCCGCGGCGCCGGTCTCGTTGTGCTGCAGAGTCATATTTTCGATCTTTACGGTGAGGAACTCGCCGAACTGCTGGCAGTAAGTGAGGACGTCGCCCGGCGCGAAGGTGTGGACGTGGACCTTTATTATGCTGCCCGTGCGGAAGAAGATGAGGGAGTCGCCGGTCTCGGACAGATGCTCTTTTATTACACTCTCGTCAAAATCCGCGGTGCGCCCGACCTTGTCGGTCCGGAGCCTAAGCATGAACTCGGTGCAGTAGCCGAATTTAAACTCGGTATCCTCCGTGAACAGGTCGAAATCCGGCTGAACGGGACCTCCGGCCGCCTGTACGGCGGTATAGTCAGCGTCCCGGCCCTCCAGCGCCTTTTTCATTCCCTCGGCGATGCAGAGCAGGCCGGCGCCTCCGCTGTCCACGACCCCGGCCTCCTTCAGGCACTGAAGCTGGTCCGGCGTGCGGTCCAGAGCCTCCTGAAGTTCGAAGATCAGATCGTCCATGCAGCTCTCGATGGTGCTGCCGTCAGTGATGCGCCCGGTCATGTAGTCGACCGCCTCGCGGTAGACCGTGAGGATGGTCCCCTCCACGGGCACGCTTACCGCGCTGTACGCCTCGGCCACGCCCTTCTTCAGCGAGCTGCCGAGGCTCCTGACGTCCGCTTTTTCCAGGCCCTCGAGCCCGCCGCAGATCCCGGCCGCTATGCGCGAGAGTATGACGCCCGAGTTCCCCCTGGCGCCGTGCAGCATGCCGCTGGCGACCCCCGATCCCACGGCGCAGAGCGATTCCGCGCCGTCGGGCATGGCCCGGCAGCCCGAGTCGATGGTCATGAACATGTTGTCGCCCGTATCCCCGTCGGGGATCGGGAAGACGTTGAGATCGTTGACGGTGTCCTTACTGCCGTAAAGATTGGCCGCGCCGCTTCTCATCATTCTGGCAAGCAGTCTGCCGTCTAATACCGTTGTTCCCATTCCGAATCAGTCCTTAAGATCAAAAGTTAAAAGTATGGATCCGTCTTCGGATCTCCGGTCTCCGATGAGGCCGAGGTTGGTCCTGAGCTTTCCGGTTATATCGCGGTAATATGCCGCAAACGGTTCTTTCCTGTCTGTCCCGAGCCAGGTCCTGTAGACCGTTATTATCCAGGTCGCGTAATATGCCGACAGCGCGTACAGCTCGCCGGGGTTGAACGGCGCCAGCCGCCTGAGGCCGGCCGAAAAGCGCTCCCTGAGCCTGTCCGTAATGCCGTCAAGTATCTCCGGATTCGCCTCGTGCGAGAGCAGGCCGAGGATGTATCCGGCGTTCTCCCCGAGGCTGTCGGAGATAAGCTCGGCGATCCTGTCCGGCTCGTACAGGGCATAATCCCTGCACCCCCCGTCAAGCGCCTCGTCGATCTGCGCGAGGATCTTCGAATCCTTCTCCCGGCGGATCTCCTCCACGGTCTTGTAATGGTTGTACAGGGTCTTGCGGTCGATATCGGCCTCCTCGGCTATCTCGGTCATGGTCATCTTCCCGACGTCCTTGCTCCGCGACAGCTTCTGAAAGGCCGAGATGATGGCCTCCCTGGTCTTCCTTATGCGCCTGTCCAGTTTCTTTGCGTATTCCATGGCTGATCAGCGCCCTCCGTACTGTTCACAATTATATCACCGGGCCGCCCCGATGTCAACACATCGTGCGAAATAATCCACAATCTGTGGAATAATAAAACGGCGGCCCCCGCATTAACGCGAGGGCCGTCGGCGCGGTCCAGTCTTCATTGCCGGCGCAGCCGGCACCTCATTTGCGCGAAGCGCAACTTCATTCGCGCCCCGCAGGGCGCGCCTTCATTCACTTCATTCGCGCCCCGCAAGGGCGCGCCTTCATTCAGATCACGTAATAGTCTGACCCCGCGTCGGTCTTCATAAGATCCGACAGGGCGATGCCTTCGAAGTAATCGCGGATCATGCCGTAGAGCTTCTCCCACATGGGCAGAGTCCTGCATTCCGCCGCCCTGGAACAGGGACTTGCCGGGGTGCCGAGACAGGAGACCGGAGCCATGCTGCCCTCCGTCGTCTCCAGTATCTCGAGCACCGTGATGACGTCGGGCGGGCGGTCGAGTCTGTAACCGCCTCCCTTTCCGTGCTGGCCGTCCAGCAGGCCCGCTCTCGTAAGATCGGTCATTATACCTTCGATGTATTTCAGCGAGATCTCCTGTCGCGCGGCGATGTCCTTCAGCGGGATGTAGCTACCCCTGTCGTGTTCCGCAAGATCGATCATCACCCTCAGCGCGTATCTTCCTCTGGTCGATATGAGCATGGATCCTCTCCCGTACGGCGGTCCTGTCCGCCGATCAGTCCTGGAACAGCGGCGTCGACAGATATCTGTCGCCGGTGTCCGGGAGTATTACGACGATGTTCTTCCCCTTGTTCCCGGGCCTCCGGGCCAGCTCGATCGCAGCCCATGCCGCGGCGCCGGAGGAGATGCCGACAAGCACGCCCTCGCTCCTGCCTATGAGCTTCCCTGTGGCAAACGCGTCCTCGTTGGAGACCGGTATTATTTCGTCGTATACCGACGTGTCCAGCACGTCGGGGACGAAGCCCGCGCCTATGCCCTGGATCTTGTGCGGTCCCGCGACTCCGGTCGAGAGCACCGCGCTGGTCTTAGGCTCGACCGCCACGACCTTCACACCGGGTTTTACGCTCTTCAGGTACTCGCCGACGCCGGTGATGGTGCCGCCCGTCCCGACTCCGGCGACAAGAATGTCGACCTGCCCGTCTGTATCCTCGTAGATCTCGGGCCCCGTGGTCTGCCTGTGGATCCTCGGATTTGCCGGGTTGACGAACTGACCGGGTATGAAGCTTCCGGGCGTCTGTCCGGCGATCTCCTCAGCCTTGGCTATGGCGCCTTTCATCCCCTTTGTTCCGTCGGAGAGCACCAGCTCGGCGCCGTACGCCTTCATCAGCTGGCGGCGCTCCACCGACATCGTCTCAGGCATGACTATGATGATCCTGTATCCCTTTGCGGCGGCAATGGAGGCAAGCCCGATGCCGGTGTTGCCCGATGTCGGCTCGATGATGACTGAGCCCGGCTTCAGAAGGCCGCGCTCCTCGGCGTCCTCGATCATTGCCTTGGCGATGCGGTCCTTTATGGATCCGGCGGGATTGAAGTACTCGAGTTTCGCGTATACCGCGGCCTGCAGGCCGAGTTCCTTTTCGATGTGCGTCAGCTCCAGAAGAGGCGTATTGCCGACGAGCTGATCCGCTGATCTGTAGATCTTTGCCATTTCCGTTTTCTCCTTTTCTGTCCCGGGCCTTCACGTCATCTGACGTCGGCAAAGCCCTGTTCGAGGTCTGCGATTATGTCGTCTATGTGTTCGGTCCCGACGGACAGCCGCACGGTCCCGGGCCTGATTCCCGCGGCGAGCAGTTCCTCTTCGGACAGCTGCGAATGGGTGGTCGAAGCCGGGTGTATGACCAGCGACTTGACGTCCGCGACGTTGGCAAGCAGGCTGAAGAGCTTCAGGCTCTCCGTGAACTTCCTGGCCCTGTCGGCTCCGCCTTTCACGTCGAAGGTGAAGATGGACGCGGCCCCGTTCGGGAAATAGCTGTCGTAGAGCTCCTTCTGCCTGCCGGAGGCCAGCGACGGATGGTTGACCCTCTCGACCAGCGGATGGGATCTCAGGTAATCGACGACCCTGAGAGCGTTCTGAACGTGCCGCTCAACGCGCAGGGACAGGGTCTCGAGCCCCTGAAGGAGCAGGAACGAGTTGAACGGGGATATCGCCGCCCCCTGGTCTCTCATGAGCGTGGTGCGCAGTTTTACGATATAGGCAAGACTGCCGGCTGCCTGCGTGAAAACGACTCCGTGATAGGAGGGATTGGGGCCCGACAGCCCGGGGAACTTCCCGCTCCCGGCCCAGTCGAACCTGCCGCCGTCGATCACCACGCCGCCCATCACCGTGCCGTGCCCGCCTATGAACTTGGTCGCGGAATGCACGACGACGTCCGCGCCGTGTTCGATCGGGCGAAGCAGGAACGGTGTCGCGAACGTATTGTCCACGATGAGGGGGATGCCGGCGCGGTGGGCCGCCGCCGATATCGCCTCTATGTCGATCACGTCGGAGTTCGGATTGCCGAGGGTCTCCGCGTAAAACAGCTTCGTGTTCGGCCGGAGGGCCTTCGCGAAGTTTTCCGGATCGGACGGATCGACGAACGTTACGGAAAGCCCCTGCTCCCTCAGCGTGTTGGCAAAGAGGTTGTAGGTCCCTCCGTAAAGGTTGGCGGACGATACGATATGATCGCCCGCGGTGGCTATGTTCTGCACCGCGTACGTTATCGCGGCCGAGCCCGAGGCCGTGGCCAGCGCCGCGGCTCCGCCCTCAAGAGCGGCGATCCTCTTTTCGAAAACGTCGCTCGTGGGATTCATGAGGCGCGTGTAGATGTTGCCTCCCTCGGTCAGTCCGAATCTGCCGGCCGCCTGGGCGGAGTCCCGGAAGACGTAGGACGTGGTGGCGTAGATGGGGACCGCCCTTGCGTCGGTCGCCGGATCGGGACTCTCCTGCCCCGCGTGGATCTGCAGCGTTTCGAATCTTAAGTCTGCCATGGTTCCGACTCTCCTGTGTCCGTTTTCCGGCGGGAGGAAGCGCACTCTCCGCGCCCGCCGCTTTTACCTACCTGCCCGGTAGGTTGGTATGATTATACCACGTCCGGCACGGGTTGTCAAGGGGTTTTCCGTTTTTTTTTTGAAAAGACAGTTTTTCAGCCTGCAACTGCCGGGAATTCCGCCTCACGGTAAACTCACATTAAATCATTGTTTTTCGTAATTATGATTCCTTCATTTGCGCGTGCGGCGCGCAACAAAAAACGCCGCCCCGAAGGGCGGCAGCTTCATTTCTTCATTGCCGCCGCAGGCGGCACTTCATTTGCGCGCGCAGCGCGCAACTTCATCAGCGGGCTCCGCCCGCTTCTTCATTGCCGGCCCGCAGGCGGCACTTCATTTGCGCGAAGCGCAACTTCATCAGCGGGCTCCGCCCGCTTCTTCATTGCCGGTGCAGCCGGCACCTCATTGCCGCCGCAGGCGGCACTTCATTTGCGCGCGCAGCGCGCAACTTCATTTCTTCATTGCCGCGCAGCGGCACTTCATTTGCGCGCTACGCGCGCAACTTCCTTCCCGCCGCGTCAAAGATCAGCCCCAGCAGGGCCGCCGCGGCCGTGGCCGCGGCCAGGATGACGTACCAGCTCGTAAGTACCGGCGCGCCGCCCACCAGAGGCACGAAGATGTTCATGGCCTCGGGAAAGCCCAGGGCGTCCAGCTCAAACACCCCCAGCGTCATCATCGCGCAGAAGCCGGCCGGCATTATCCAGCTTTTCCTGAACGCCGGCCTGAAAAAGCCCGAGCTCAGCAGAAGCAGGGCCAGCCATATCATCAGCGTGTGGTGGAGCAGGCCGCTGAAGCTCCTTACGTCCCAGAAGGTCTGTTTGTACAGGAAATCCGGGTAGAAGAGGGTCGCCGTTCCGCCCAGCAGTCCCGTCAGCACTATGAAGTGATAGACCGGATTGTCCTTCGGGCGGATCAGCGCCGCAACGGAGAAAAACAGGCTGGCAAAGCCGCAGAAAGTATAAGGCAGCAGATTGAGCCAGCTGTAGAGCTCCGGGGCCTCCGCGATCTGCCCGGCCGTGACGCTGACCCTGTTCACGGCTATGCAGCAAAACAGTACGGCCGCGCTGATCCTGACGGCGGCCTTCGTCTTCCTCTCCGTGCCGGCAAATCTCCTGACAAGGACTAGACCGGCGGCGATGAGAGCGGCCGAGACCGCTAAGTAGATTATGTGTTCGGTACAGTAGACTCCGGGATACATCCTTTTTTCCTCCTGCCTGCCGGACGGTTTTTTATTCCGCGGTCTCCGCTCTGACCGCGGGCTCGCCGTCCTTCATGAAGACCGTGAAGACGGTGCCCGGGGCGGCGTTTTCCGCGACTATCTCCCTTGCCACGGGGGTCTCTATGCGCGACTGTATGAAGCGCTTCAGCGGCCTGGCCCCGAACAGCGGGTCGTAGGCTGTGTCGACTACGTAGTCCCTCACCTCGTCGGAGACGTTAAGCTTCATGGACTTTTCGCTCATGCGCTCCTCCAGCTTCTTCAGCTGAAGGCCGGCTATCTTCCGAACGTCGTCGCGCGTAAGCGGCTTGTAGAAGACTATCTCGTCCAGGCGGTTCAGGAATTCGGGCCTGAAGCTGCGTCTGAGCAGAGCCCCGACTTTCTCCTTGGCCTCCGGGGAGATCTCGCCGTCCTGACCGATCCCCTCCAGTATGACGTCGGCGCCGAGGTTCGACGTCAGTATCAGCACCGTGTTCTTGAAGTCCACGGTCCTTCCCTGGCTGTCCGTTATCCGGCCGTCGTCCAGCACCTGAAGCAGGATGTTGAACACGTCGGGGTGGGCCTTCTCGATCTCGTCGAAGAGCACGACGGAGTACGGGCTGCGCCGCACGGCCTCCGTCAGCTGGCCGCCCTCGTCGTACCCGACGTATCCGGGAGGCGCGCCTATGAGCCTTGATACCGAGAATTTCTCCATGTATTCGCTCATGTCGATGCGGACCATGTTGCGCTCGTTGTCGAACAGCGCCTCGGACAGCGCCTTGGCCAGTTCGGTCTTCCCGACTCCCGTGGGACCCAGGAACAGGAACGAGCCTATCGGCCTGTTCGGGTCGGCGATGCCCGCCCTGCTGCGCAGGATCGCGTCGCTGACCTTCCGTACGGCCTCGTCCTGGCCTATGACGCGCCTGTGGAGTATTCCGTCCAGCCCCAACAGCTTCTTTCTTTCGCTCTCCATGAGCCTGGCGACCGGTATGCCCGTCCACCTGGCGACGATGCGGGCTATCTCCTCCTCGCTGACCGTGTCCCGCAACAGAGTGCTCCCGTCGTTCTTCGGCGAGTTCTGGAGCTTCTCAAGCTCCTCCATCTGACTTCTGAGCGAGGGCAGCCTGCCGTACTTGAGTTCCGCCGCGAGGGAGAGGTTGCTCTCCTCCTGGGCGCGCTCGATCTCGGCGTTCGTGTGCTCGATCTCCTCCTTGAGCTTCTGGATCCGGCCTATGGAGTTCTTTTCGTTCTCCCATCTGGCCTTGAGTCCGGCCAGCTTTTCACGCTTCTCCCCGAGTTCCTTCCTGATGTCCCCGAGTCTGCCTGCCGAGGCCTCGTCCTCTTCCTTGGAGAGGGCCGCCTCCTCGATCTCCAGCTGCATTATCCTCCTGGATATCTCGTCGAGCTCGGTCGGCATGGAGTTCATCTCGGTCTTGATCAGCGCGCAGGCCTCGTCGACGAGGTCGATGGCCTTGTCGGGCAGGAACCTGTCGGTTATGTAGCGGTTGGACAGGACCGCCGCGGCTATAAGCGCGCTGTCGTGGATCCTGACGCCGTGAAAGACCTCGTAGCGCTCCTTGAGTCCGCGCAGGATGCTGACCGTATCCTCGACGCTCGGCTCGGCGACCAGCACCGGCTGGAAACGTCTTTCGAGCGCTGCGTCCTTCTCGATGTACTTTCTGTACTCGTCGAGCGTGGTCGCGCCTATGCAGTGCAGTTCTCCCCTGGCAAGCATGGGCTTCAGCAGGTTGCCGGCGTCCATGGCTCCGTCTGTCTTCCCCGCTCCCACTACCGTGTGCAGCTCGTCGATGAAGATGATTATGCGGCCGTCGGACTTGCGGATCTCCTCAAGCACCGCCTTCAGCCTCTCCTCGAATTCGCCGCGGTACTTGGCGCCGGCCACGAGCGAGCCCATGTTGAGCGAGAACAGCGTGCGCCCCTTCAGATTCTCGGGGACGTCGCCGCGGACGATACGCTGGGCCAGCCCCTCGGCGATGGCCGTCTTTCCGACGCCCGGCTCGCCGATCAGGCACGGATTGTTCTTGGTCTTGCGCGACAGTATGCGGATGACGTTTCTTATCTCATCGTCCCGCCCGATAACGGGATCGAGCTTCTGCTCGCGGGCCATGGCCGTCAGGTCCTGCCCGTATTTAACTAGCACGTCGTAGGTGTCCTCCGGGTTGTCGCTGGTCACGCGTCCGTTCCCGCGGACCTCTTTCATGGCGCCCAGGAAGGCCTCCCTGGTGACGCCGGAGCCCGTCAGCAGCTTCTTCAGCGCGCGGTCGGCCGTCTCGAAGAAGGCAAGGAAAAGATGCTCCACCGAGACGTATTCGTCCTTCATCTTGGCCGCGGTGTTCTCGGCCTCCGTCAGCGTGTCGCGCAGGTCCGCGGACAGGTAGAGGTTTTCGGCAGTGACGGAGCCCCCGACCCTGGGAAGAGACGCGGCCTGCTGCTCCGCGGCCGACCTGAGCGCGTCCGGATCCGCCCCGCATTTTTCCAGCAGCTGGGGTATGAGACCGTTCCTGTCGTCAAGCAGCGCGCAGAGCAGATGGACCTGCTTCAGCTCCTGGTTGCCGTTCTCAGCGGCCAGATCCTGCGCGGCCCTCAGCGCCTGAAGACTGTTCTGAGTGTATTTGTTAAGATTCATGTTTTCACCTCCAGTCGGGACCGCCTGAACGGTCCCCGCCCGCACGGCGAGGCCGCTTCATTTAGCACTCGACGCCGGACAAATCTTATGTCAGCATCAATATTATACCATAATTTTTAACGATTTGCAACATACACATTAACAAAGTGTAAAAAACTGGCACTCGTTATATCTGAGTGCTAAATGCCGGACGGCATATGAAGAACCCGCACATGTAAAGACCGCCGCCGGCGCAGCGCGGCGCCGGCGGCGGAAATGCCGTCCCGGTCATATTCTTTTCATATATTTCAAACGTGATGAAGACGATGTACCAACCGTGATTAACCTACAAGCACTATACCGCGGTCAACAAGCCGAGAAAAAGAATCTGCCGTATAGTCAAGATATGTCGGGTCTAAAACACCAAAGGAACTGAAACTGTATATTTCCTGAATAATGCCGTCCAAGCCGACTATCACATTGAATAGTGTTTTGTTCTCAGCCTTCCACCATCCCGGAGAAGAAACGTCTGCGTCCATAGAAACGATGGTGATCTCATATACGTTTCCGTCAGGGCTGAAACACCATATCGCTGCGGCGTTCATATATCCAAGTTCACTTTTCGCCAGAAGAAACGCGTCTTTCGCGCATTCGATCTTTCCGTCCCATTCGTGTTTGAACCCATCCCCTCTGTAGTTAAATCTGGTCTCTTTAAAGAGCAAATCATCGTCGGCGCTGTGATAAAAATGGCTGCGCGGCATAAAAAGATGCGATTCGTACATTTCGTATCTGAAACCGAACGGAGCCTGATAATAGATGCTTTCCTGGATTACTTCCTGGATTTGACCGAGATTGGTTATGATATACCATCCGTTTTTATTATGGAAGAAATACTGTTCGTGTTCTGGTGAATATACAATTATGAAACGATCGTTCTGTTCGAATGGGCGGGTTATTTCTATAGAAAAGCACTCTCCGTATTCCGGAACCGATTCTGTTGTGCTGTACTCGATTGATCTTATTAATTGTTTTAACCTGATCGCGGAAACATCGTTGTGTAGTTGATACAAGGTTCCTTGTTCAATGCCGCTGTTTTCGTTTTCGTCAATAAAGCCGAATCCGTAGTAAAGTGAATAATCCAAAGGAAAAAAAGACACCGCTATGAAAGCCCCAATGCATACAGACAGGAGGATCAGAATCAAAACTAGTGATCTGGTTTTCCCATGTGATCTCATAATCATATACCTCCGGACTGGACCGCACAACCTTTCATAATCTGTTCCTTCATTTTAGAGCATCAATCCGTTTTTGGGGATTCTCCGGGCCCTTTTAACCGATTTCCCAAGTATTTAACATAATTACCGGTCGTTTTTGATTTTACACACTATTTGGGACTTGACTATGAGATATCTTAGCTTAACGAAGAATGTCCTGGTTATATTCCAAATCAAATAATGAGGCCTATTATAGTCAAAACAATTGCAAGGATGGATAAGATAATCTCAATGCCAATTAACCATGTCACAGTTGCATTTTTATAATCGATAATTGTTCGATGATAAAAAGGAATAAGAAAAGCCAAAAGAATGAGAGCAATGAAACCCGCGTAGGCAAATGAACGCCATTGCTTTGTGCCATTTAAATGCATGTTGACTATTGAAACGAATAAGACAATATATATATCAATAATTAATAGCGCACCTCCAACGATTCCAGCAATTACACCCTTTTTTTTCATTTCATTGCTCCTATGTGAACAAGTTTCTATGATTACAAATCAAAAGTAGATAGTGCAAGGCAATAATAATCAATGCTAAATAAATCACTATTAGTAACACAAAAATAATCAATCTACCACTTTTCTTTATTCCAAGAAGGAACTGGTTGTATATAAGAACGGAAAGTGTAATACCTTCTCCTAACAATACTACTAAACAAAGCACTAAAGACCTATAACTATCCCAGTAGCTCTCATCAGCTGGATTATCGAATGCAATTAATTCTATGGCAAGAAAAACTATTGCAAACACAGAAGAAGCAATATATAACTCTTTATCTGATTTCGAGAAAAAGCTTTTCATGCCATCACCTCGTTGTATTTCTTAAATTCCGAATTAATAAGCTTATTGCCGCCTACAGATATTGCTCCCCATGCAATTCCTATTATTCCAACGACCCAACCTGAAGGATTCCAAAAATTCACCACCGCGTATTGCTCACTTTTGTCGGCGGCACCTTCCGGAGGCACTTGCCGTCCGCAAACAAAGCAGCGTCCGGCCGCGTACTTTTTTTGAGTTTTCATTTACAACCGCCGGCGTACGAAGTATAATGATACTGCCGGGCGCACTGCCCGGACATATCTTGCGGCCGGAGGGACGACATGCGACCGGTGCTTTCAACGGACAATATGAAAAAGACCGAGGCCGCGGCTGCGGCCGCGGGAACAGACGGGCGCGAACTGATGAGGCGCGTCGCGGCCGGTATATGCGACGCCGCGGACTGGAGGCCTCCCGTCGCAGTGGTCTGCGGCGCCGGAAACAACGCCGGCGACGGCTATGCGGCAGCGCTGCTGCTTCACGGCAGGGGCGTGGAGTGCACCGTATTCACTCTCACGGAGCGTTTCTCCGCCGACGGGCGGTATTATTACGACAGGTGCGTCGAAGCCGGCGTCCCGGTCGTACCGTTCTGCGGAAAGCAGGCACTTGCGGGGTTCGGCTCGATCCTGGACTGCATATTAGGGACCGGACTGCACGGACGCGCAGAAGGCGTCTTTGCCGAGGCTGTCAAGGCGATCAACGAAAGCGGCGCCTACGTGGTGTCGGCGGACATAAACAGCGGCCTGGGGAGCGACTCCGGCCTCGGAGATCCCTGCGTGATATCCGACCTGACCGTCGCCGCGGGCTATCCGAAGCCCGGCCACTTTCTTGGACGCGCGAAGGATGTTATAGGGGCGCTGGCCTGTGCCGATCTCGGCGCCGAGCCCGCGGAGCAGCCTTTCTTCATCGCCGGGGACAGCGACATGGCGCATATCCTTCCGGCCCGCCCAAACTTCTCGCACAAGGGCACCTACGGCTACTGCGCGCTTATCGGAGGCTCTCTGCGATACAGCGGGGCAATACGGCTTGCGGCCATGGCCGCCGCGGCAATGCGTTCCGGGGCGGGAGTGGTCAGAGTCGCCGCACCCGCAAGCCTGTGCGGCCTGCTCGTCCCGGCGATCCTCGAGAGCACGCTCTTCCCTCTTGCGGACAGCGGAGGCCGTGCGGTCTTTCGCGAGGAAGAACTGAACGGGCTGCTGACCGGGGTGCGCTCCGCCGCCTTCGGCATGGGGATAGGAACCGGCAGCGAGACCGAGAAGATGCTGCTCTGGCTGCTCGGAAACTACTCCGGTGCGCTTGTGATCGACGCAGACGGACTGACGCTCCTCTCGCGCACCGGGCCGGGGCCGCTGCGATCGTCCGGCGCGCGCATCCTGCTCACTCCGCACGTCGGAGAGTTCTCCAGGCTGTGCGGACTCCCCGCGGACGAGGTGCTGGAACGGCCTGTCGAGCTTGCCTCGCGTTACGCCGCGGAAAACGGAGTGACCGTGCTTCTCAAGGGCCCGGCAACGGTCGTCGCCGACGGGCATGATGTTTTTCTCACCGACGCGGGCTGTCCCGGCATGGCGACAGCAGGAAGCGGAGACGTCCTTTCGGGCATCGCCGCCGCGGTATGCTCTTATGTCCCGGATATGACCCGGGCGGCTCTTCTCAGCGCCTGGATAAACGGCAGGGCGGGAGAACTTGCGCAGGAAAAATACGGGGCGGTAAGCATGGTGGCCGGCGACACCGCGGCAGAGATCCCCGCGGTGATCAGGCGGCTCACCTGATCGCCGGTCCGGGCGCGTACGGGCCCGAGCCGTCGTACCTGGCCCAGAATTCGCACAGTTTCTCCTCATAGCCCTCGGAATCGATGAGATAGCTCCCTCCGTGCTCGGCCCCGGGCACCACGAAGAGCATCTTTGGCGCCGCACAGGCCTTGTAGTTCTCGTATGTCATGGATATCGGAACGAAGGTATCATCGGTCCCGTGGACGAAAAGCACCGGGACGGTGTTGACCCTGAGCGCGTCTATCGTGGAGTAGTCGTCCGTGCCGACCTGGATCTTTTCCTTGCAGAAGTACTCTATATCCGCCTTGTGGATGTCGTACATGAGATGGAGGCGGTTCCGGGCGACGTAGCGGAATATCTCCTTTGCGGAGGTGAAGCCGCAGTCGGCTATGATGCCGTGCACTCTTTCGGGAAGACCGAGGCCGGACGTCATGAGCACGGTCGTCGCGCCCATGGATATGCCGGTGATGTAGATCGGCAGATCGCGGGTATGGCCGCAGAGCCAGTCCAGCCAGACGAGCATGTCGAACCTTTCGGTCATTCCGAAGCCCATATACTCGCCCTCGCTGTTCCCCTGTCCGCGCTGCTCTATGAACATCACGCTGCACCTGCTGTCGTGCAGGAAATCGGATACCGCCCCGAAATCCTTCCACCAGGAGGACCTCCATCCGTGCACCGCAAGCACGACCCTGGCCGGGTCGGCCGCGGGATACCAGTGTCCCGTCAGCTTTATCCCGTCCTCCGCCGTTACGCTTACCGTCTGCAGGCCCATGTTCTCAAGCTCGCGCCCCTTTTCGACGGCCGTTTTGTACGGCTCCTTCTCCGAGTACGCGTCTATCAGCATGTCCGTGACGGCCTTTACCGCGCGCGGCTGGTCGCGGTCGAGGGCCTCTCCCACCAGCGTCTTTATGAACAGACGCGACAGGACGGCGGCCGCCGCGGCAAGGGCCCCCGCTATACCTATCCCGGCGGCTATGCTTCCCGCCGCCGACGGCCTTCGACCAAGGAGGGCCTTTATTCTATTCAAAAATCTCATTTCCGACATTCAGCTCCGATGTTATGCATGTCCCGCCGGCCCGCCTCCCGCGGCCGGCCCTTTTCCGTTCCGCGGCCGGCTGCCGTCAGAACCACTTTTTGCGTCTGCCCAGGAACACCAGCGCCATGACCACGGCCACTGACAGCAGGATAACGTAGATGTAGCCGTACTTCCAGGCGAACTCGGGCATGCTCTGGAAGTTCATCCCGTACCAGCCCACTATTATCGTCAGCGGGAAAAAGATGGTCGTTATTATGGTGAAGATCTTCATCGAGTTGTTCATGCGCTGGTCCAGAAGCGCGTAGTAGGCGTCCTGGAGATGGTCTACCGAATTGCCGAGCGCCTTCATGTCCTCGCAAAGACGGGAGACCTTGTTCTCGAGGTTGCTGATGAAGATGAGGTTCTCCTCCCGGAAGATGTCGTTGCCGTTCTCGCCGAGAGTCTCGGTAATGTCCAGGATCTGACCGTAGAAGTTCTGGTATCTGAGTATGCGCTTCTTTATGCCCAGCAGGCTGATGTTCATGTCCTTGCCGGCCGTTCCGCGGACGATGTCCTCCTCGAGGTCGGTTATGTCTCCGCGCATGGCCTCGGAGATCTTGTTGCCGTCGCTGAGAAGGGCGTCGATGAAGCAGCAGATGATCTTCTCTATGCACAGCTTCGAGCCGGGGTATTTCTTGAGCGCCCGGATGAAGCTGTTCTTGGTCGAGCTGTCCCTGTCCTGGACGTCCACGACCAGGAGAAAGTTCTTCATAACGTAGATGGAGATGAAGTCGTCCTCTCCCTCGCGGTTGATTATCCTCAGTTCGGTGAACGTGTAATCGGAATACACGTCGACGTCGCTTCGGAAGAGCGGGTTGACGGTCCTGCAGGCCTCGACCGTCTCCGTGTCGAAGCCGAAGCGGGCCGCGACCTTTTCGAGCTCCGCGCTGGTGACGAAGCCCACCGTCAGGAACTCGGGGCGTATGTCCTTCAGTCTTATCTCGGTAAACTTGTCGGTTATCCTGATAAACATGGCTGTTCCTCCCGCGCCGCTCAGACGGCGCCTCCGGCCGCGGGCGCCGCCTCGCCGCCGTTCTCTGTCACCGCGCCCTCTTCAAGGAGCTGTTCGAAGGCCTCGACCACCCTGGGGTTGAGCTGCGTGCCCGCCGACTTGCGGATCTCGGCGGCGACGTCCGACAGCTGCATCTTTCTTCTGTAAGGCCGGGTCGAATACATCGCGTCGAAGGTGTCGGCCACGGCGATGATCTGCGCCACCTCGGGGATCTCGTCGCCCTTGAGTCCGGCGGGATAGCCGCTGCCGTCGTATTTTTCGTGGTGGTAGCCCGCTCCGAGCGCAAGCTGAGGGGCGATGTTTATATCCTTCAGTATGTCGAAGCCCCTCTGCGGATGCTGCTTCATGACGGCGTATTCGCTGTCGTCGAGGCGCCCGGGCTTGTTCAGTATGCTGTCGGGTATGCTTATCTTGCCTATGTCGTGGAGCAGGGCGATGTTGTAGACCTCCTCGACCTCCTCCTTGCTCTTACCCAGCTTCTCAGCCAGCAGCGACGCGTATTTTGCCACGCGGAACGAATGGCCGTTGGTATATGCGTCCTTTGAGTCTATGCACTTTGCGAAGGCGGTGGTCAGGTCGTTGATCATCTCCTTGTTCTGTTTCTGCTTTTCCAGCAGCTTGCGGGTCTTCTTTCCGTAATACAGGATGAAGACCAGCGCCACCGCGGCAAGCGCCGCAACTATCATGAGTGCCTTGAACCAGACGGTCTCGTAGAAAGCCGTCTCCTTCACGATCGTCAGCACGAGCGTCTGGTCAATCTCGTCGGTCACGGGATTGATCAGGTTGAGATGGAAGCGGTAGGTGCCGCCGCTTAAGTTCGTATAGCTTGCGGATGAGAGCTCTCTTTTGGTGGTGTATATGGGACCGTCGTCGAAGCCCTCAAGCCAGTAGCTGACCAGCGGGTCGTTCAGCGAATAGGTGAAGAGTATTCCCCTTATGCTGAGACGCCTGCAGCTGGACGGTACGGTGACCTTGAGACTGCCGTGCAGCCAGACCACGCGGTCATCGATCTGGATGAACGGAACGGCCAGGCGGAATCTGTTGGTGTCGGTCTTCTCGTTAAAGATCTTTACGCTGCAGACCCCCGTTGACGCGGCGATATACAGCGTGCCGTCGGCATCCAGACAGCTGTAGGAGTTGGCCGTGGCTATGGCCGGCAGGCCGTTGTTGCTGTCGTAATGCACGCAGGCGATGCTCTCGTTCTGGAGCAGGTCGCTCCTTTTCGAGACATAGATGCCGTTGCTGCTGAGGATCCATATGCGGTCGCTGTCGTCGAAGAACAGGTCAAAGTTGTTGGAGTACGGGAAGTCCTTTACTGTGGTTATGGTCCCGTCGCGCATGAAGGCCAGCGAATTGCTCGTTATTATCCAGAACAGCTCGCCGGACGGATCCTTCTTTATGCGAAGAATGACCTCGGAACCCAGGCCGTCTCCGCGTCCGAGCCTCGAGACGCGGCTGCCGTCTATGATGTAGATGCCGTCGCCGTCGCTGCCCACGAGCAGCCTGCCGTCGGACATCTGCTCGATGCAGAGGATCTCGAGGTTGCCGATGCCGTTGCGGTCGTCGTAGACAGCGGTGACGCCGTTCCCGTCGAAGATCGCCACTCCTGCGTTCGTGGCCACCGCCATGGTCCCGTCCGAGAGCCTTGTCAGGCACCTTACGCGGGAGGAGGGCATGCCCTCGGACGCGCCCCAGGACGAGATCGTCCCGGCGTCCGCGTCGTAGCACACAAGGCCCTTGTCCGAGTATGTGCAGAACCAGATCTTTCCGTCTCCGAACTCCTTTATGCACCTTATCCTGGCCCCGTCGAGATACTGCGTCAGAGGCGTATGGATCACCTCTGAATCGGCGTCAAGGATCAGCAGGCCGTCATCCGTGCCGATATACAGGTTCTCGCGGAACCGGCACGTGGAATTGACGACGCGGTCTGACAGTCCGGCCCTTTTGAAAACATCAGTGAAGCGGTTCTCCACGACCTTCATGACGCCCTGGCGGGACGAGGTGAACCAGAGGTTGCCCTCGTAGTCCCGTATCACCTTCTCCACCGAGTTTGTCATCGGCAGGCCGGTCGTGAGCACGAACGTGCCGCCGGCGTCAAGAAAGCCTATGCCAGAGTCGGACGCGATCCAGTACAGACCGCCAAGGTAGTTAATGCTGTTTATGGTCCGGAGCGGCGATACGTCTATGGTCTCGGCGTCAGCCATGTCCTCCGACAGCGTGCCGCAGATGACCTCGGATCCGTTGGTCCCGAGGAAGATGCGGTCCTTTTTCATAGGATCCGGGAACACGCAGTTGATGTCGCTGACGCCGAGATCGGCCCCGCTGTAGAACGCCACGACGCGCAGGTCGTCGATGATGAAGATCAGTCCGCTGAGGGTGACTCCGTATATGGCGCCGTTCGAGGCGGCGACCAGGTCGCAGATGTACTCCTTGTTGAGCTTGGGATCCTCGAGGAAATGAAGCCCCTCGTCGGGAATGATGTACATGAGGCCCTTGGTGGTGGCCACGACGAGGTTGCCCTTCTTGTCCTCCTGTATGGCCCTGATGGAGTAATTCATGCCCTGGGCGTCGTTGTAGAACCTGATCTCGTCGTCCTTGAGGACGGCGACTCCGCTCTCGTTGGTCCCTATCCAGAGCCGGTCTTCGGAGTCCACGAACAGGCAGACGACGCTGGTGATGCCGGTCGAGGAAGGATAGCGGTAGAACTCGTTGCCGTCGTACCTCGTAAGGCCGCTGTATCCGCCGATCCATATGAAGCCGTCGCCGGTCTGGGCTATGGCGTTGGCCTCGGACGTGGGGAGGCCGTTGCTGCCGTTGTAGAGTATGGATGAATAGCCGATACCGAGGCCGGTGTAGTCGGTGGGCGGCTCGTTCGCGGCAGACAGACCGCGGACGGGCACGAAGGACAGGACCGCGGCGGCCGCGGCGGCAAACAGACAAATTCTTGCAAGGATGGACTTTTTCAAGACCGGTTTCCTCCCGTCGAACGGTTTCTACGGATATACCTGTATTCATTATATCACAGAAAAGGAGCAATGGCAATCGGTTTCGATCGTCATTGCTCCCTTGCCGGCGTCCTCGCGCCGGCGCCGCCATTTGCGGTGTTCACCCCGAGACGGGTCGGGTCTCCTCCTGACCGGGCTTCCCCGTCTCTTCCGATCCGCCGGTCCCGGTGAGGTCCGGCATCTCGATGATCATGTCCATATCCGTGATCCTGTCGACGTCGCATCCGGCGGCTCTGCAGAGCCGCATGATCTGCCTTCCGACGTACGCGGACAGAGTCACCGTCACCTCGGACGTTTTGATCGCGGCCGGGCTCCGCGAGATCAGCCATCTGTCCGCCGCTCTGCACTGAACGCTGTAACTGCCGCAGTAGTAGTATTCTGCGGATGAGGCTTCCCCCATCTCGTCGACGAACGAGATCTCGATCCACGGCAGGGACATATTGATGCTTGTCTTGTCTGAAAGCATGTCCTCGCTGAGGATGTACCGGTACAGCTCCTTTGCCGCATCCCCGGTGACGGCCATCATGTCGACCCGATGGGACACAGCGGTCTGCGCTTCGTTATAGACAGTGTAGTTCATATTGAGGTATGCTCGGAAGCCGTCCGCCTTCGACAGAGCCTCGGCGGACGCTTTCCCGGCAAAGCGGACGGCCTGTTCTGCCGACAGATCGAACAGGCTGTAAGCCTCGGTGCCGTAGACGCTGCCGGGGTATATGTCCTCCTTAAAGCCGAAGGCTTTCTTCAGAAAGAACTTCTCTCCGTCATACTGAAGGACTGCCAGCTTTTCCGCGTAGATCCCTTCAGAGGTCCAGAGCATGTGCGAACAACTGAAGACGAACGGGGCCCCTCCGTCTTCCGGCAGAAAACCGAAGTCCGCAGCCCCCACGAACCGGAACGCGAGAACCGGGGCCCGGCCGCTCCCGGCCGGATTGAGATACACACGCGTCCAGGTTATGCCCGACCCGGCGGACTCAAGAGTGAACATGTCGCCGACTCCGTCCGCGTCATAGTCCCACTCGAAGGACTCCGAGCGGCTGAACTCAGGTTCGCCCGAACCGCCGCAGCCGGCGATCTTCACTATCCGGTTCCCGAACGGTGCTCCTGCGGAGCCTTTCTCCGAGGAGATTTCCTCCGTCCGAGCATCGCCGCCCGGAACGGATGAAACGCCGCCGTGAACGGGGGACGTATCGGCCGGGATGCCGAGTCTGGACGACAGGGCAAGGCCCGCGGCAACGGCTACAGCCATGCCTGCAAGGACCGCGCAGGCCGTGATCAGCGACTTTCTCAGCGAAATGCCGCCCTCCGCGGCCTTTCTGCCGTAATACGCGACTGAGGACGCGGCGACGGTCTTTTCGTCTATGACAGAGATCGCGTCAATAAGATCTTCGGTAGTCATCGTCTTTGCTTCTCCTCGGCCGAGATCAGGAACGATCTCAGCTTTTTCCTGACGCGGAACAGCCTTGTCCTGACCGCGCCTTTGTTCATGCCGTATCTCTCGGCTATCTCGGACGGCTTCTCGAAAAAGTGATACCTCCGGATAAAGATGTTTCTTTCCTTCTCCCCGAGGCCGCGGACGAACTCTTCTATCAGTCCGGGCACCATGTCCCCGGAGATGGCCGATCCGGGGGGCACGCAGGCGGAGAGCTCCGCTTCGGCGGCCGGATCGCGGCAGGCGACGCTTTCGGCCGAGACGCCGAAGAGCCCGGCCATGGCCTCAATGCTGCGCCTGTCGGGACGTACCGCCCCGGACTCCCACTGGGCTATAAGACTGCGCGAGACGGCAAGCCTCTCCGCCAGTTTCTCCTGAGACAGACCGGCTTCCTTCCGCAGTGCGGCTATTCTTTTTCCGGTATTCAAACTCGATACGCGGCCCGGCGGACTAACCGTCCGCGGGATCCGGCCTCCCTCCGTCATCACTGTCGTTCGGTCGGAAAAAGAATACCACACGGACGGGTAAAAGTAAAGACAGAAATCGTTACAATTGAATAAACGCCGCCGGTGTGGTACAATAATAACGGTGTGAAAAAAAGCTGTGAAAAAACGGTGTGATACAGTACCGGCGGTGCGGTACAAAAAAGAAAGACGGGCAGGCAAAGGCCGGCCCGGTCACGGAAGGTGCGATATGACATTTCTGAAGAACAAACCTCTGGCGATAGCCTCTATGGCGCTCCTGTCCGCCGCCATGATACTGACGCTGCCCGGCTGCGGCAGATCGCCGGCGACTCCTGAGGAGTCGTCCGTCGCGGAGGAGACCGTCGATCCGCGCTTCGAGTTTTCAAAAGACTTCCACATCGTCCGCCCCGAAAGAAACAACGAGTACGAGATCGCCGCCCTTCAGCTGCTGTCCAGGTGCATCATGGCCGTCTACGGCTATCCGCTGTACTGCACGACGGACTTCGTCCTTGAGAGCATGGGCATAGTGCCCGGCGAGTACGAGATACTCCTGGGGCCGACCTCGCGCGCCCCGTCGGAGCGGATCTGCTCCGGCCTCGGCGCCGACGAGGCGGCATACAGCATCGTCGACGAACACACGATAGTGATAGCGGGCGGACGTCCGGCAGCGACGTTCGAAGCCGCCGTCGCGTTCTGCCGCGACGTGTTCGGCTACGAGGAGATCCCCGGCGACGCATCTCACGCGGTGATGAGCAACGGGTCGCCGGCGATGCTGACTCCCGGGACGTTCAGAACGCTGAACGTGGCCTTCATGTCGCACTATCTCAACGGCACGGACCTCCGCGACTACAAGATCGTAACCGAGCTGCCGGAGGGCACGGTCTCCATACTTGCCGAAGCCATAAACGAGGCCTGCGGAAAGGCCCCGGAGATCCTTGCGCCATCCTCTTACACCGCCGGGCCGGCCATCTTCCTGGGATACGTGCCCGGGACCTCAGGCGGGCATCTGGACGAGGCCTTCGACGCCGTTTCGTATTACGCAAGATGCGGCGACGGAACGATAGCCCTCGACTGGGGCCAGAGCGCCTCGGCAAAGGCGGTGCTCAAAGACTTTGCCGCCCTGATAATCCCCGACGCCTCCGCTTCGGGATCGGTCGCCCTCAGGGACGGTGTCACGCGTCTGTACACCGTGACCGGCGAGTACAACATCCTCTACATCGAGTCCTCCGAGACCCGCAGGCTCGCCGAGGGCGTCGAATACACGAAGCTGCTGTACAGGGACGCCGGCGGCCTGCCCGTTAGGGCGTTTGCCGTTGCCGTGGAGAGCGGACGCGGCAGATTCTACACCTGCCTGCCCGACGACGCGGACAGCGAAACGGCCGGAAAGGCCCAGTCGGTGCAAAATCAGGTCAAGGCTGCCTCCGGCCACGGCATCGAGCCTCTGGCAGCGTTCAACGGCGGCTTTTTCGACATGGACGGAAACAAGCTGTCCCGCGGGCTGGCGGTCCATGAGGGAAAGGTCTGCGCCCAGAACACCACAAGGCCCTTTTTCTGCCAGCTCAGGAGCGGCGAGGTAATGATACTTCCAGCCTCCTCGTACTCGGCTTATAAGGACAGCATCAACTCGGCCAACGCGGGGAGCGCCATCCTGCTCAGGAACGGCAAGGCGGCAGACATCGCCCAGGGCACCGAGATGGCCAGGACCCGCCATCCGCGCACCGGGATCGGCATAGACGCATCGACCGGCAGGGTGGTGATAATGGCCGTGGACGGCCGTCAGTCATCGTGGTCAAACGGCGCCAGCTATCTAGACCTCGTCTCCCTGTTCAGGGATCAGGGCTGTACAGAACTTCTGAACCTCGACGGAGGAGGCTCAACGACCGCGGTGGTCATCTCGCAGAACGGGTCCCCCGCTCTGCAGAACAGTCCGTCCGGAGGCTCGCAGCGCGCGGTCCAGGACACGCTGTTCGTGCTCCCCGCCGACTGACGGGGCGGATCGCCCGTTCCTGCTCAGTCAGAGATGTTGAATTCCGTGCCCGACCAGGTCACCTTAGTCCCGTTAACGTAAAGATCCCCGTCCGACAACTCGATCTCCGGGGCGCCTTTGCCTTCCGATATCACGGCGGTCAGAAGGTGCCGGCGTGAGAAGTCCGTAAGATCCAACACGATATATTTGAGCCCGAAGACGCCTGAGAAAGGATCATAGCATATAAGAAGGTCTTCGATCCCGTTCCCGTCGTAGTCCCACACGGCCGTCCCGAGCGGATGGAAAACTCCGATGCTGCGGACGGCGCCGCGGCAGACTATGAACAGTTCGGTCCTTTCCCTCGCTTCAAACAGCCTGAGATCCCTCGACGCGTTGTATACGGGGATCTCGACGACCGAAAAGGCGGATTCGGGATTTGTATGTTCCGCGGCGACGAAGACACGCTCCATGCCGTCCGCTCCGAAGTATCTGCGGTTGTTTGCCTCGATGATTTCCAGGAAGGCAGCGGTGTCTTTGTCGGGCGTCGAAATCGCGGGGAGTACGCCGGCAGCTGCCCTGAGCTCCGGATACATATTGGCGCCGCCGTTCGCCTTTCTGACGCTGCGGCCCGTGAAAGAGACGCTCAGAACGTCGTCGGGCAGCTCCTGCCCGTCGGCGATCGCGGCCTTTATGAAACTCTCCGCGCTCTGCGCCCCGTGCGCCCCGTATCCGAGCATCAGATAAAAGCTGTCGGATCTCATTCTGTCGAACTCTGGTCTATAATCGACGTCGGAATAATACACACAGTCGCCGAGGCTGCCGGTCAGCACGGCGATGAAATAAAGGTAGATCTCTTTTTCGGCATTGTCCTCGCCGGACGGGACCACGGTCATGTCGGACAACCAGCCCGTGAACAGACCCTGACCCGCCACGGACACCGTAAACATATTTCTTCGGACGATGACCGGCCTGCCGGATCTCCACAGCCGGGCGGCAAACCCGTAGACCGATCCGACAGAAACGTCGCCGCCGTCCTCCCTGAGATACTCGTCCCAGAGGACGGCTATATCCACCGCCTCATCCCCTGCCGGCCCTTCTGTGCCGGGAAGCGTCTCCTCCGTCCGTGACGGCGCGCTTACGGTCCCGTCCGGTCCTTCGCCCGTTCCGCCGGTCCCGGCCGGCAGTCCTCCGCTCTCGCTGCCGCTGCCGTAGCGCGAGGTGACTATCAGGCTCGCGGCGACCGCCGCCGACAGCCCGAGCACCACCGCGACGGCCGTCACGACGGCCCTTCGCACCGGCCTCCCCTGCGCCGCCCCCGGGCGGCCGTACTTGCAAGACGAAGAGGCCTCGACGAGCTTTTCGTCGATGGCCGACATCGCGCTCAGAAATTCTCCGCTTCTCATTTGGTTCCCTCCGTGTAAGCACCCGTGTTCTGCTCAGTGTGCGATCCCAAAAGGACCGGAAGATACGATCCCCTGGTTATCTCCATGTTCGGTCCCTTGATTATCTCTATGTTCGGTCCCGTTCCCTACTCCGTATGCGAGCTCATGAACTCCCTGAGTTTTCTTCTTGCCCGGAAAAGACTGATCCTGACCGCCCCCTGGCTCATGCCGAACCGTTCGGCGATCTCGGCCGGTCTCTCGTAAAAGTGATACCGGCGGATGAATATGTTCCTCTCCTTCTCTCCGAGCGACCAAAGGAAGGCCTCGACGAGCTTTACGAGGCGGTCCGGGTCGCCGCCGCCGTCCCCGGGCAGATAACGCTCCAGCTCTTCGGCGGCAAGCGGGTCAGGAGCCGCTATGCTGTCCTCCGTGACGCCGAAAAGCACGGACATGGCCGCGACGCTCCGCGCGTCCGGGCGAAGGATCCCTGTCTCCCATTTGGCCACGAGGCTCCGGGAGACCGCGAGCCGCTCGGCAAACTTCTCCTGGGAAAGGCCGGCCTCTTTGCGCAGCGCGGCTATCCGTTCCGCTGTGTTCATCCCGGTCCCCCCTTTCCCGATCCGTTTCGCTCCGCTCTCAATATACCACGGATCCCGCCAAAAGTAAAGTTCTTTATCGTTACATTAAAGAAACGGCGCTGTAACTGATGAAAGCAATAACGACAAAAAGCCCTTCGCTGCATGCCCGCGGCGAAGGGCTTTCAGATTCAGATCCCGTTGTCTTTTGGCCGGCCCCGCCTTTATCCTGCGGCCCCTACAGCCACCAGTGCGGAGTCAGTTCGGCGAGTGTCGCGATCTTTCCGGTTTCATAATCGAGCATGACCTCCACATCCTGACAGTGCCCCTGCATCAGCTGCGCCATTAACTCCCTGCAGGCGCCGCATGGCGCGCCTGTTTTGCCGTCGGGCATGATCGCAAGGACACGGCGGATCTCGTTTTCGCCGTTCGTGATCATATTGAATATGGCGTTGCGTTCCGCGCATATTCCGAGAGTGCTTGACGTATCTATGCAGACACCGGTGTAGATCTTCCCGCCTGCCGACTCAACTGCGGCGGCAACACCGCCGGCAGAGACTCTTTCAGTAATATCCCTCGGTTTTTGAACCGCTTCTGCACTCCTGAACAATTCGTTCCAGATCTCTTCCATTTATTCCCACTCGACTCCGGAAGGAGTTTTACTAAGCATATTTGATTAGTTTTGTTGACTACAGTATTCCAGATGTTCTGATTAGCCTATAAACAGGGGCTATCTGACGGGGTGTTGTCAAAACGTTGTCAGTTAATCACTTTTATCAAAATGAGTACCTGCTATTAATCACTTCGTATAGAAAGGACGCCATTTTCAAAAGAAAACAATGGGGCATAGTCATCTGTAACAGGTTTGCATAAAATATTGTTCACTTCCATAATAAAATAATTCGCCACCATATAAATCGTTTGCACAAAGACATTGATTTCTTCAAGCTCATGCCTGTTAACTGTATTATTATCCTCTTTCATTCCTAATCACTTA
>JAEEGG010005081.1_pt1 | contig 31520 bp, 8 predicted proteins | sample 9134161 | NCBI WGS metagenome assembly JAEEGG01 (sample SAMN16246543, study PRJNA631951) | gut metagenome | biome: gut microbiome; feature: rumen; material: CR-attached | host: Bos | place: Iran: Karaj | collected 2018-10
ATCCGTCCGTGTAAAGTCTGGTCTGGTGTTCGACATAGTGGCGGCTGGGGTCCTCGGGATCATCCTCGGGGATAATGAGGTTGAGGGTGGAGACCCTCTTTGAGATACCGGACAGGTACCAGCAGCATGCGTCTCCTGAGATAGACATATCAGCCTCTTTCATCGTACCGCCGCTGCTGACGGAGAATCCGCCGTCGCTTCCAGTCCTTCCAATGGCGTAAGCGCCGTACGATATATTGCCGGTGATGACCATCAGGGTGAAACCTTCCACCTGATTGTACTGTACGGCTGTAGGATCGGTGGAGGTAGTGGATGCGCTTCTGATGTATAGTGTGTTACCGCCGGTGAATACAAACCTGTTCGTGGTTGTGGTCACAGCGGCGGGATAGCCCTCTTTGGTTTGACTTTTCAATGTACCTATGTCATCGATCGCCGAATCGAATGCGACGCTCGCACCGTTGATCAGGACGAGCTCCCCTATGTGATATATCGATAGGTTCTTGTTCTGTCCGAAAACGGGCTGTAGCGGGTTCCTACCTGTAATCTTTATGGTGGATCTGTCGATTATCAACTTGTCTGCACGGTGTAGTCCTGTAAGCTGCGACGGATCGTTAAAGTTCATTAGGTCAATCTCAGTGAATCCCTCGGTGAGACAGGCATTTCCGCTTCCCATTATACTTCCGTCCACATCGATGCTGGCATCGTTGTTTCCATACAGTCTAACCGTTCCTTTTCCTTGTACTAGGGATTTCTCATAAGCCCCGGAGACACTGGTATCTGAGCCTTCTTTACTAACGTTTCCTCCGGCAAATATGGATGAGATCTTGATCAGCGGGTTATCTATACTCCCATAATTGTTCGGTGTAGGTATCTTTGAATTGAGACTCGACAGGTAGTATCCAATATAGACTTCCGAATCACCGAATGTCTTACCCATAAGCCCTCCCCCGAATACCGATCCTGAAACGGTGCCTTTCTGGACAACTACTATGGACCTGTTATCGAATAGATCGCTTTCGCTAGGGGTTGTCAAGTCACTTCCATCTTCCCCGTTCTCTGATCCGCCGTAAATTGAGTTGGTCACGTAAGTATTGCCGGTTATGAATACGGTTCTTGTCTTGAAAGTCGAGTGTTCGCCTTCTGTTCCAAGACCCCCGCCGAATACGTTGTTCACGACTATACCCGAATCTACCTTAACCACAGTATCTCCGTATGTCCTGCTGAATCCACCGCCTCCGTAGATCGATTCAGTTATGACAGTTGTGTTGGCGTTGACCGTGGCATTGTGAGATTCAACGCTGGATGAGGATTTAGATTCGATCGATGTATTATCTCCGTCGATCTTCACAACGGTGTAGTCCGATGCGGAATAACTGGTTGGGCATCTTTTTAGTACTATGCATTTTCCGACCGCATCAGCGGAGTTAACCTGGTAGTAATCCGTTATTTCCTTGGTTCCGACCATCCATTTGTATCCGGTTACTGCTTCAGGTGCTATAGATGCTCCTGCCTTTACCTTGTCTTTGCTGATGAAGCTTAGAGTGCTGCCGTCATACTGGATTTGGACGATCCAATATTCGTCCGATCCAAGTTCGCCGAGGGTCCCGGCTGTAATCAGGACTATGTTTTTTCCAGCATCCGCATCATATTGAGATACGGTGTAGGTGTCACTCATAATCGGATTATCGCCTGCTCTCCAATCCTTTCCTTCAATTACGACGGTGGTATTACCTTCGACCTTTGCGTAGTCCTTGTAGTAGGTCTTGTAGTTGCTGGAATTGTCATACTCGTATGACGGCTGCCCCCCACTGGTGGACGCGGTCCAATATAATTTATCTATGCTCTTTTCTCCGCTACCGTTTCTGAATATGACCTTATTGAATCCGTATGCACTGGTTTTGACATTTCCATTAGAGTCAAACTCGATACCTTTACCAGCTCCGAAAACGGAACCATGTATGTTGGCATCGCCGGATATCGTTACCTTAACATCCCCGACAACAGTCGCCACTTCACAGGGGTTGCCATAGCCGTCAGTTTCATCGACAAATTCGTTGGGTTTGAGTCCACAATTATCGTAGCTTTTCAGCTTCGGTACTGACATCCCTCCGCCGTATACGTTCCCTTCTACGATTCCGCCACTGATGGTCAGGTCAATGTTACCGTAAACGTACGATCTTCCGGTAGATCTTTTGTTTCCATCTGTTCCGGTACCGGCACCTTGATAACCTGCTCCATTATTGTTGTGCTTGTTCTTGTTCAGGCCGCCGCTTCCTCCGCCGAACACATCTCCTTTGATAGTGCCTCCTGTTATGTCTATATCGATGTTGAGAGCGTTGAGATTTGTTGGGGTTCCGATGCTTCCTCTGTATCCTCCTCCGTAAACATCCCCTATCGTTCCGCCCGTAATCTCTACTTTGACGGTCCCACTCATCATAGAAATATACTCGGGATAGGCCCATGTATCGAATCCAGCACCGTACACGCTAGCTATCAGAGCGTGTTCCCCCACGTATATGTGAGCGCAGGTTTTTACAGCGTCACGATCATTATTTTGATAGTTACCATCTGTGATTGTACCACATGCGACACGTCTTACTTCGGATATGCCCGTGATCTCTAGGTAAGCATAATCAGTTGAAGTCGATCCTGCACGCCCACCGGCTTGAATGTCCCAAACAGATGAGTCGCCGCTGAGGAAGACATGGGATGCGCCGGTGAGCGTTTTGTTTGAGCAACCTCCTTGAACGACGCTGGATTGTTGGGTGTGAAGGAATTCCCTGGTATTGCCGTTGAGATCCGAACCACTGTTTCCTGTTACGAAATATCCGTATCCGGATTGATTGTCTTGCCAATAATCCCCTGTTGTGTAAGCTCCAATCAGATAAAGGAAGGATCCCTCAGTTGTTTTGGTAACATTCTTGCTCTGAATGCCAGTCGAGTATTGGTTTCCATTACCTCCTGATGATGCGCCAATGGTATCTGCGACTATGCAATCTTTTATGACGGCATATGTCGAACAGTAAATCTTGCTTCCACTGTTTCCTACGTTTGCATTATTGGTACATCCAGCGATGATGTTGGCGTATATTCCGCTATGTACGATGACGAAAGTTGATATTTTTGCATTTGTCGTCGTGAGGTCGCCGTCATTGAATACTATCTGTTTGTTGTCGTCGATATAAGTGGTCAGGGTTTGATCGGAACCGCCTATAATACTAGGCGTCCATTTAAGTCTATCATAACCTGTTTCTCTGTCTATAATTTGCTTAGAATCGAAGCCTTGGCCGTTTAAGTTGGACCTTTCCCAGTACAGATTGGATATGTTCGTGCCGAGGATCAATCTTTTTCCAGATGCCATCAGACAAGCATTCGTATTTCCTGCATGGGAGGTTTCGGTGCTTCCACTCGCTTTAAATGCAATGTTATCGATGATTACATTTCCTGTCAGATACGTGCATGTGCTGATGTCTATTTTCGCTTTGTAGTCTATTCTGGCATCTCTGGTGTCAAGATTGTAAACCCCGTAGGGATTGGCCGTCCTGTATGTGCCTGTCGGAATCTTCTTGGATGAACTGACGATATAGCTCTGACCCGAATCTAGATAGTAGATTGAACTGAACATACGATCGGTGCCGCTGTTATTGCATTTGTAGGTCCCGATGTCAGTGGATATGTCTGTAGCATTTCTATCAAGATTCACATGGTCTTGGGCTGTCAGTTCGTTGGCCACGTACTTGTCTGTGACATATGTGGCAGTCACTTCTTTCTTCACATAGAGGTCTGGATCGATCCATTTTGCATACAGATGTTCGACCGTTGAGGCGACCACATCGCCAGGGTACACAAGTGTTCCTGTTCCGTCGCTATTCAATGTCCAACCGCCGAAGACCTGATTTATGTTCTCCAAGTGATAGTCGACAACGATGGCGGATCTATCTGTACCGTTCTTGACTAGGAATCTATCTGTCTGTGCACCGACTTTGTACTGAGCATTAGTGGAACTATTTAGGGTGCACCCAGCAGGTAGCATCACAACTGTGTCTTCCGATGCACTGCTTGGTAGTTTGACTGTGACATCAACTCCAATCCAGTTTATTGTCGTGCATGGGCCCCTCCAATTCCTCTCTGACGATGGAACCACTCCCCATCCGCTCCAGAATTCAGGGTTGTATTCGGATGACTTGATACCGAAGTAAGTGGAGAATGTGACATCAATGGCAGTATCGCCGGTTATGGTTCCGTTAAGGGCGTACAAAGTTACCCCCGATCCAGGATGATATGTTATCGACCCACCTACGAGTGGATCATCTGTTCCTTCCGAGTCCGAAAAGGACGCCAGCATCGCATACGCCGCGATTATCACGGCCATGCATGCCACCAACAGTTTTGCATTCCTTGTGAGTCTCGTGGTCGATGTATCCGCCCTCGTCATCTGAATCACTGTTCCTCTCTGATCAGGATCCTCCTGGATCTCTGGTGTAAATGTATTTGATCGTTCCGTTATTGATCAGCATGTTATCCGTGCCGATAGGCATCGTGTAGGATTGCGCCACGTATTTTCCCGTCCTTTCATATGTGCTTTTCTCGTGAATGCACCAACCGTCGAACTTCCATTCGTATTCGTATTGCGATATGCTGAAATATGGTCCCATGATGTTTTCCGGTAGGACATAATCCCCGTTATCATCCGTGTAGACTATCAGTTTGTATGGCCGGTATCCGATGGTCCCGTCGAATGTTATCTTTTTGTTCGGGCTGTCATCTGTCCAAGGTGCCCAATGTGCCTTTATCGTGACATTATCCGCGTCGTAGGGGATGTTGCTGGCATAACCTGGTTCGTACATCGTTGTGCCATCGTCGATGGTCCAGCCCACGAATCTGTATCCGGTGAGCTCGAATTTGTTGGCCGGAAGGGCATAATACCCTCCTTTGAGCAGATATTCTGGTTCCACCTCGGTCACATCGTTACTCTGTATGGAATAGCCAGTGGGCATATTGACATCGAAAGTGAATTTAGTGCATTCCGTCTTATTGGCCCATTTGGCGGTGAACTCATAATCCTTGTCGGCCGTGAACATGTACCTTACGTAGTATGTTTTCTGCCTATCCTCGTTCCACCATCCGGCGAAGACCGTGTTAACGTCCAAGGGACTGTCGCCTTCTGAGATGAAAAGATTGGGTGGAAGGACTATGGTGCTGTCCTTGTCAAAGAACAGGTGGCGTTCCTCATAGCTTTTACCGGCCGCCTCTGCCGCTGCCGGATTAGCATAGTTCCTTAAGGTATGTTTAATGTCATTTTCATTGGCTACGGTCCAGATCGGTGTGATCGTAGCAGAGTTGGTTAGATGGATGGTACTGCCGATGGTCTTCGCATAGGATCCGTCATTGATTTTGGTACCTACCCCTGCGAAATATAGCGTTGTGGTGTACTGAACGTCTTTGACAATATCCAATTCTGATCCTGTAGTCCATTTGGAATCGACTTTTTTCAGAACCTTCCAGGTCACCAATCCCCCATCTTCCGGGGCCTCTCCGTCGTAGTAGGCATATTGGGTAGTGTCGTTTCCTTCTATCTTAATGACGTATCTCCAGTCGAGAGCGTGACCGCTATAGTCTGCGAACCATGATCCGTCCATTTCAGGTGTGCTGACCTTGACTTTGCCGTCCCATGTTCCGCTGACCGTAGCCATCAGTGTGTCGGTGGATATCACCACACCGTAATACTGTGCTCCGTCTATGGTAGGTTCTATCTTCACAGCGTTTCTTAGCTGGTAATATGTGCCCAGTTCTGATGTGACGTTGTCGAATTTCAATCCGTTAACTGATGAGAAGTTGTAATTTGTTTGGCTAAGGACAACATATTCTGATGTAGCATTGTTCTCATCATTCACAGTTGAGGATGAGTAGGCATAGCCTATTGAAAGGAAAGCAATGGCGCTCACCATAAGGATCGCTATAGTGGTGATGAGCAATTTTCTGTTCACCCTACAACCTCCGTTTTATTGTCCCTGTTGTAAGCAGCCAGTAGGATTAAAACGAAGCAAAGAACCGACATTGCGCCAAGGAATGCCAGGAAGTTGTCCTTGATGAGAATGATGACCTTTCCTAACCAAGGGCTGGAACCGATAACTTTGCCGTTGATCTGATCCAGATTGACTCTCTCAATTGAATGGTTGTTGTCTCCTTGAACGTAGTAGTATCCTGCATTGGACTCGATTATTCTGTGGTGTTCCAGTTTGCCATGGCTCTCGTACGATACTACATCCCCCGCCCTGAGGAAGCGCTTATCCAGGTCTGAAAGATGCTGCACCATCACCAAGGTGTTAGCCGGGAATGAGCCGATAGCATAGCCGTGCTCGTCGCCGTCCATGGAATCCGTGATCACCAGGATGGCCTGTCTGTCCGTGAGGTCAAGAGAATGTCCATTAAGTTCGTAGATGACCACTACGGGGATTGCGAGGATCGCAACGATCGCTACCACTACGAGAGGCTTCATCTTCAGAACCCTCACTCGATTCATCAGCCGTCGGACAGTAGGCTGTAAGGACTTTCACTCTATGGTTTATTGTACCTTAACTATTGGGGTGTATCTATATATAAAATATTAGGAGAGAGAATCAAGGGATGTATGCAATCTTGCGGAATTGCTGCAGCCAAGGGTCAAATTTTGTATTCTCAGTGCAGTTATCTTAAGTTGAAAAAGTAGTCGCTGAACTAAAAAGCACATTTTTCGTATTTCAAATTTAACAACGATCTAGGGCATTCGCTAGGATGTGGTGGAAAACCGATGCTGTATCGGCCGTTTCTGAGGATGATTTTCATCCGCGGACCAATTTATCTCCGGCGCCGGTCAGAGCCGGCGGCCTTCTGGCTCCGATCTCGCGAAAGGACCTTTGGACAAGTTTTTGTACGAAGGTATGAGACGAACCCATCCGACAAAAAGAGTCACTGTCTCTAAGGTCCGGACGGTGCGCATTTGGACCATCCTATCGAATCCTCAGAACTTGTATGGCACCCTGTTCTTCAGTATCCTGAAGACCATCTTCGACATCTTGTTCCCTGCCGCAGTCAGCGCCTTCTTATGAGGGAAACCGCGGTTCACGAGCCGGTCGTACATCTGCGACACCGGGGAAAGTCTGTCCTCGTCTGTCTTGATGTGGACGAACGTGCTCTGGAGAAGCATCTTCCTGGCAGTCTCATCACCTCTTCTGGTGATGGAGCAGCGAGGTGCGGAGTTGGCCGACTCTCTTTGTGCAGGAACGATCCCGAAATAGGCCGAGAAGGCCTTGTCGTTACGGAATCTGTCGATATCAACGACCATCGACACGACGTATGCCGCCGTTATCAGTCCGAATCCGGGTACAGTGGAGAGCGGCCTGAACATCTCGTCGTCGGCGAACTCCTTCCTGATGGCCTTCTCGCATGCGTGGATCCTATCTTTGAAGTCACGCGCACGGGTGATCAGCAGGCTCAAGGTATCGTCCGCCATCAGGTCAAGCGTCCTGAGGTTGGCGACCGAGGTTATGTCCCTGGACATGTTCTCTATCCTGATCCCGCGCAGGAGCATGTAGGATCTGATCTGACGTCTGGTGTCCGAGAGCATCTCGGACTCCCAGGCGTAGATCCTGCAGAGCTGTCTCCTGTCCATCCATTTCCTATCGACTATCAGGCAATCGGAGAATTCGAACTCTCCGAGCAGACGCCTTCTCATGTAATGTGCGAGCTCGTAGCAATCGTGCTGGTCGGTCTTCTTCACCGATTTGGTTATCCTGAAGAGGTCCGTGGCATGGGCGACCACGACCGTCAGGTCGAGGTCGGTCATCATCCAGAAGACCTCATGCGATTTGGTGGAGTTCTCGATCAGGATGCAATGTTCTATCCCATTCAAGAACAGGGCCACCTTGGCGTAACCGGGACGGTCGCTGTAGAAATTCTTGAAGCTTCTATTGAAGTCTTCTGCGATTGCGAGCATTTCCAGGTCCGATTCTTCCAAAGGGACGGCGTAAGCCGTCGTCTTGGAAGAATGGACGTCCATTCCTATCGCTAACATGTGATCAGTCTCCCTTTCAGAGACTACACAAACGCTCGCGCAGACCAGCGGTAGATTAATTAGGTTTGAGGTAAGTGAACGAACTGGCCCGTTCGTTGTGTTTGTGTGGTAACATCTCAATAGACGGACCACTTTTTCAATTTAGAGGTCAGTTTTTTTTTGTGCGGAAGAACACTTAGACATCCGGACTCCTTGGATAGCCGATCTGGCGGGAATCCGACGGCCGGTTCAACGGACCGGTCGCCGGCTTCCGATTAGGATGAAACTGGTACATACATCCAACATCCTTTCCGAATGTGGGGGCGAGGTGTCAGCTCTTGATGTTCTTGGCAGCCTCTTCGACGGTAGCTCCGTGAAGGACTATGTCGGAGACCGCCCTCATCATGCCCCTTATGTCCTTGTGCTGGAATATGTTCCTTCCTATGGAGACTCCGTGGCCTCCCGCCTCCAGGGAGTCGTGGACCATGTTGAGAAGGTCCAGATCGGAATCGATCTTGGGTCCGCCGGCGATTACGACGGGGACCATGGTGCCTCTCGTGATTTCCCTGAAGGAATCTATGTCTCCTGTGTAGCTGCATTTCACTATGTCAGCTCCGAGCTCGGTGGCCACCCTCGCCGCGTGCGCTATGGCCTGCGGGTCGTAGGAGTCCCTGATCTTGGGACCGCGGGGGTAGGCCATGACGATGAGAGGCATTCCCCATTGGCGGCACTGCCTGGAGACCATTCCGAGGTCGGACAGCATCTGAGGCTCGCATTCCGCTCCCACGTTGATGTGCATGGACACCGCGTCCGCTCCCATAGAGAGCGCCTCCTCCACGGTGGCGACCAGGACCTTGTTGTTGGAGTTCACACCGATATCTGTGGACGCCGATAGGTGCAGGATGAGACCCACGTCATGTCCCGAGGTCCTATGTCCCAGAGGGACGATTCCTTTGTGCATGAGGACTGCTGTTGCCCCTCCTTCCACGACGTCGTTGACCGTGGTCTTCATATCCGTCAGGCCGCTGATTGGCCCGACGCTTATCCCATGGTCCAGCGGAACGATGACTGCGTTCCCGCTCTGTCTGTCCATTATCCTTTCGATCCTGATGCTCTTTCCTGACATTCTGACCACCGTGCTATGTGTTAGCACGGCACACTATAGAAAACCAGTATATAAAATCACTTGAACCTGCATTTGTCCGATCGGTATGCGGGCCCTAAGTATCACACGGTGGGCGGTATAGGGTCGGGATTACCGACGACGAACACGATGTTCGACTTCATGTTGTCACCCTGGTAATCCGTCGGATCGACCATGATCTTGGATTTGTACTTGACCTCTATGGAGTAGTTGAAGTATCCTGTCTTCACTGTCAGTAACTGGGAGGGGTCGGTCGCGGTACCGATGGTGCTCACGGAGTTGTAGATGGGGTATCTCGCCGGTGTCTCAGATTTGTCATTGGCGTCCGAGCCGGTCACGGTGTATCCCGTTACGAGGTTACCTGTGTTCCAGACCCTCCATTTCTTGTACTGGTCGCCGTCCTTGTCCGGCACCATGTAGCCGACCGGCCTGTTCATATTGACCGCAGGATCCTCGGACCCAACATACATCTTTATGATGTTGTAGCCACTGACGTTGCAGTCTGCCTTGACGATCACGACGAACCCCTTGTAGATGTCGGTGTTCGCCAACGTGTAGCTCGCGCCGCTCTTATTGTCCTTCCCCCAGACGAGGTAGCTGCTCCAGCCGTCGGGTTTGGCGACGGAGGCACCGGCATCGTAGTCCGTCTTCACGACCCCCGTGCTGTCGATCCAGACCACGGTTGTCCCCGTGAGGCTCTTCCCGTTCTCCACGAGGACTATGAATCCCGTCTGGGCATTCAGGATCAGGTCGATGGTGTCGATGAAGAGCCAGGACCCCGGTTCTTGGAATGAGATCATGACCCTCATACCCATGGTGGAGTCGTCAGGGGTTTTCACCCTGAGGCTGCCGGAGGTGGATCTGGTGGTGTCGGCCAGCTCGTAGCTCTCCTTGTCCTCCGCCAACGTGTACGTGACCGGGGGGATGGAAACGGGGCTGCCATCGGTGCTGACGGCCTTAACGAACTGCCCCGGTTCGATGTAGTCGGTGCTGTCGGTCTCGGAGTTGGACGCCATACCGTTCTTTATCATGGGTATGGCGGCAGCTATCGCTGCTACCGTGAGGATTATTGCGATGACTAGGATCAGGCCGCTGTTCTTCATGTTCATCCCACGTATTCATGTTTGGTCGCGTCTTCGGTGTACACCACCAGAGATCCGTCTATGTATCTTAGGTTGTAGTCCAGTTCGTAGTAGTACTTGTCGCCCTTCTTGTCCCACATGTAGCCATTGGCATCCGTCGAGGAGTGTATGGTATAGGTGCCGGTCACCGGGGATGACGATTTGCCCCATATGAAATAGGTGCTGGTCAATCCAGTTACTGTTTCACCTTCGGCCATGCCCGTGGTGAACGAACCGCTGTCGGTGCCGTTCACGATCACGACGGTCAGTCCGGTGGCCTGGATGCTGCTCTTCATCAGTAGGATGAATTTGTTCTCTCCTAAGGTGGCATCTGCTTCTCTGGGCGTGTATTCGTTGCCGTCGATGACCACGGAACCCCACAGGGCCCAATCGCCACCGGGTATGTCGACTTCGCTGCTGGTTGTCAATCCTGTTGCGGTGGTGACCGTCGTGCCGTCGATCTTTATTACGGTGTAGCCGGAAAGGGCGAAATCGGATTTCACGAGAGCGATGAACCCGTTCCAGTTTATGACGGCCCTCGTGTGGGTGACCCCTGGATCAGAACGGTTGTTACCGTATCCCGTTTCCGTCGATAGGGATTTTGTGTAGTCGGTCGGGACCAGCCCGATGGTGGTGATGTCGTCAGCGGTCACTTCGATGCCAACATTACCGTTCTCGCCGTCCCTTATGTATTCCGACGGTGCGATGGCATAGGCATCCACCTGGAGGATGGTCAGGTGGGCGGTCGATTCCGGAATGGCATGGTACATCTCGGTATTTCCGTAACTCCCGTCCCCTGATTTCAGAGGCGTATTGATTACGGCCCTGTATCTTACCTCGTATTCTCCCGCATGGACTCCGCTGGCGACTGAAGGACGGGTTTCCTTCCACCCGTCATCCCAGTATTCCACCTTGAGGACCGTTGCATCGGGTCTGATCTGCGTCTGTTGCAGGAACTCGTCCACATCGACCTTGAGGTCGCTCTGTTTACCGTTGTAGTACCTGGTGAGGGAACCGTCTCCGAGATAGTACGGGTAGAGGTGCATGGTTTCTCCGACCTTCGACTTGGTGACTATCACGTTCTCTCCTGGGATGTAGGTGTACAGGCGCTTGCCTTCGTTGGGGTCCCCGGGGGTATCCGAGTGGTATACGGTGGACCATCCTACGAAGAAGTAGTTCTCCAGGTCGTAGTGCTCTATAGGTATTGTTATCTGCCTGTTCTCATCCTGCATGAGCTCGTATTCGACTGTCCTGTCGGGATTGTCGTAATAGTCATGGAGGTACAGGATGTAGGATCCAAGGTGACCGTAGAGGGACTGGTTCTCGGTGGAAAGGAACTGGTACTTCCTTATGGATTCCATGTTCGGGATCGCATCCCCCGAATGGTTGGATGCGAAGACGATGTTGTTCGCATTGGTGAGGTCCTCGCCCCAGTCTGCTACGAACAGAACGTATCCGTCCCTCACCCACTCCGTCTGTATGGTCTGGGCGCTTCCCGCCACCAGAGGCTCGCCGGAGTTCCATACCTTCCATCCGTAGAACGTCATGTCGGTCACGGAAAGTGCCGGTTTCAATGTTATGTTGGTGCTGTCGGAGTAATCCAGGTTGGATTCCAGGATGCCGTAGTTGGTGGCGTAGACGATCCTGTACGCCTCGTTGTGCGTCTCTCCCCAGTCGGCCTCGAATATGTAGTAGTAGTTCTCGGTGTCAATGCCCTTCCAGCAGTTGGGCATGTTGAGGACGACGTCGGACTCTGGCTTGTATGCGGTTCCTCCCCAGACCTTCCAGCTGCCGGCGATCTCGCCGTCCGTCAGCGACACGCTCTGGATCCCGGTTCCGGTCACGGTTATGTACTTGGTGGTATCCGGCAGGGTAACGTTGCTCGCTACCAGGACGATGAATCCGTTGTAGCTGTCGCTCTTGGAAACGTTATACGAAGAGGGGGTGCCGGCTCCCCAGACCCGCCATGTGCCCGGGCAGTTGTGGCCCTCCTTCACATTGGTCTCCACCGAGTAAACGATATTGGAACTTTCCATGGTTATCTTCATCACCGTGTAGTTCTTCAGCTCAGTTCCGTAATCGCTGCTGACCAGTACCACGAATCCGTTGTGGGCGTCCGTATCCTTCGGTTTGTATGGGCCGACCGTACCGTCGGTACCCCATAGTTTCCAGTCTCCAGATACATGGGTTCCCAAGGCGTCGGTGTACCTCAGTGCCTCAGGCAAAGTCATGTCGACTATGAACTCGTTCGGTTTCAGCAGGTATCCGCCGTTGTGGATGTCGTACTTCTGCGTGTAGGCCGGGTCGGTGTACCATACAATATCGCGGTTTCCATCGGGACCGTCGAAGGCCACTATCGTGTATGCGGGGATGTCCTTTCCGTAGAAGTCCTCGCTGGTAGGCGTATGGCTGATGGGCGCGACGGTGGAGACCCTGTTCAGATCCGAGGGCGACACCCTCACACCGTTGATGATGAAGTAGATGTTGTATGACAGCTTCTTGGTGTAGATCGTCATGTCGATGTCATCCTTGACGAAGAAGGTCCAGGTGTATCCTCTGTTACCTGATAGCTGGGTCGGTGTACCGAGCCAATCCTCGAACACGTTCCCGAATGCGTCCTTGTAGTACATTATGCCGTTCACGGTGTATTCGGTACGGACGTTGTACTTGGCATTGACAAAGGTTATCGAGTAGTCGAAGACGTACCTGTCGCTGACGTCGTTGCCGTTGTAGTGGTGGTAGAGGTTCCCGTTCACCACGGTCTTGTCGCTGTACGTCACGACCTCTCCGTTCTTCTTGATTAGGTAGGCCGGGTCGCCGGTCTTATTCGAAGTGAGGTATAGGGCCTTGACGTACTCGTTGTCCTCGATGTACTTCACATAGAGGGTGGTGATATCGGAGTCCACTTTTAGGTACAGCACATTAACCTTGAAGTTGGTCAGGTAGTTGCCAACGATATGGTTGCCGTACTGGTCCTTGAGGTAGTATTGCTTGGGTAATATCCCGGACACCAATTCACCGGTGCTGGTGTTATACTTCAGCTCTACTGCCGTCTCCGAGCTCCTCTGGGGATCGAACACATATACGGTGACGGTATCGACCATGAATTCGTCGTTGCTGTTCTTCACCCAGACGGTGCCGTAGTTGTCCTTGTACTTGGAACCGCTGGTCTTCATCCCATCGTAGAAGTTGCTGGCGGTCTCGAAGTTGATGTAGCTGGAGCCGTACTGTTCGATTTCGTAGAGGAAGTGGTCCTTGACCAGATAGCTCTTTCCCTGTATCGTCGGATCATTCGATTTGGAATAGACGACGACCATGCTGTCAGTGGAATAGTTGGGGGTGTAGTCGACGGAGCGATCCACATCCTTATAGAGGAGTCCGCTGGGGTTGACGGAGACACCGTCCATGTCTTCCAAGGTGTTGCCGCTTTTGATCTCATATGTCTTGTTGTTCAGCATGTAGAACTCGATGAATCCGTCGATCCTGTTGTCGAAGTCTGCGCTGTACACGGTTCCCGCCACGAAGTCGCTGTATACCATCTTCGTTTTGAATTCCTTCGTCTTGTAGAAGGCCTTGCTGACGGGGATGTTGGTTCCGTCCACGAAGAGATACACCGATCCATCGTTCTTGATGTGGTAGACCTTATCTCCGGTCAATGTCCACGGGTAGGTACTGTCCGCGGGGGTGGTGGCCTCTACTGTGTAACTGACCATCGCCCCTCCGTAGTACTCGCTGTCACGGGTGGACTTGTACACATAGTCGGTTCCGTTGCCGGTGAACTGCTTTATGAAGTTGCCGTCCTTTCCGGTCAGTTTGGAGTATCTGTACTCCTCCCACGAGGATCCGTTGAACTTGTAGACGTATTCCGGTTCATCCTTGTAGAATTTGCTTCCGTATTTGTCGACGTAGTAGTGCTTGGCGCCGTAGGGGGCACTTACTTCTCCGTACTCGGATGCGAACACGACGATGTCGGTGCCTTCTACCCTGAAGTCGGAAGCCGTTACCACGACGTATCCGTCGATGATGTCGCCCTGTTTCAAGTTGATGGTCGATCCCCCGGAGAGGGCATCCCCTTCGCCCCAGAGTTTCCAGCTGCCGCTCCTGAGGGTTATGGATGTGGAATCGCTGTATACCAGGTTGCCGACGCTCGCGCCTGCGGTGACGTATATTATGCCGTATTTCCCGCTGCTGCTGTCGTCCCACTGGGCGATGAGGGCAATGAAATCGTTCTTGACGCTTTCGTCATCTAGGGTCATCTCCGTATTCTCGGGGATGGGCAATCCGTCTCCCCAGATCTTCCAGGACTGGAACTGGTGCCCGATCACTGTAGGCTTTCCTGCGATCGTTACATCGTGGTATATGGTCTGATCGATCTGGGTCTTTCCCAGCTCCGCCTTGGTCCTCTCCAGGTCCAGGACGTATCCCGAATCCGGTTGTATGGATATGGTGATCTCTCCCCCCTCCTTCACCTTGGTGGGTGTGTTCACGGGGATGTTGCTGTTCACGACCGCATCCTGTACGGCGGCAACCTCCGCATTCTCACCATCCTGGTGGTATGTGAAGGTCTTCTTGCCGTTCTCGTTGATGGTCCATCTGGCGATGAACATGGTGTCCTCGTCGATAACGTAAGTCGTATCGGTCGGATCGAAGAGGACGCCGTCATTCGAGTAGAAACCGTTGAAGATGTATTCCAGCGAGGTGTCCCCTGTGTACTTGGCGATGAAGTTGCTGACGGTGTCCATTCCTTCCACGGCCCTGTAGTCCGACATGGTTCCGCCCACTGTCACGTCGAAGTCGACCCTCTGCTTGCCTACATCGAAGGACATGTAGTTGGTGATGAACGTTATGTCGACGGTCTCGGATGTGGTCAGAGGGATGAATAGCATCCTGCTGTCGGTGTACACCGTGGATATGTCTGTATCCGTGGTCCTGTAGAGATCCTCGTCCTTGCATGTCCATGACTTGTAGAGCGTTATGTCCAGGATGTTTCTCTTTCCTAGGTCCTCAAGGGCATACACGTGTATGTTGGTGTCGTCGAAATCCACATAGTATCTCGGTATGCCACCCTGTTCCAGTACCTTGGTGAATTTTCCATATCCGGGGTCCGATGAGCCGATATCGCTGATGGTGTACTCGAAATCAGCGGTGTTGATCGCATCTTCCCTTGTAACCTTGTAAACGAAGCTATCGTTGGTCTTCTCCACATACTTTCCTTCTGTTCTCGATTCGAACATCTTCCAGTGCGAGATAGGCAATCCCATATCTATGACGGTATAGCCGGAAAGGCCGGCGTCGGCATATGCCTTGTCAGTGACGATGACGAAGTTCCCTCTGATATCGCTGTTCTGCAGGGCATAGTTAGCCTTTGATTCAGCGCCCCAAAGATAACCAGTGATCTGGTAGCCGGTCGTCTTTCCGGTCTCGTAATAGCACATCTGTTCCGTTATCCAGATCACTGTAATCCCCGACAGTCCGCAGTTCGCATATTTGTCTTTGGTCAGGACCAGGAATCCGTGGTTGAGCTTGGTATCGCCGGTCTGCAGGGTATAGTTCTCCAGCAGGGTGGATGTACCCCATTCGTATCCGTTGACCGTATAACCCGAGGCCTTCCCTGTCTGGACGCTCATGAACGTGGATGGCAGCGTGATATCGGTCCCCCATTCCTCGTGTCCTGTGGGTTCTACGCTCTTATCATACCCTATCCTGGGGTTGGCGAACGTATTGTCGTTGTAGGCATAGTAGGCTTCGGATCTGTTGTGGCTTATGGTGATCGTCGCATGCTCGGACAGTACTGAGCTTTTTGAGATATGGGCTGCATCGGCGTTGACTTTTAGGTGAAGAAGCCCGGTGCTAGGAGAGAATGTCACTTCACCGCCGGTTCCTAGGTCTGAAACTGTAATTGTTGGGACCACATCATATCCTTCGTAGGTCTGGATGGGATAGTCCATCTCGTAAAATGTGGCAGCTTGTTCCTTGACCAGTTTGTATTCGATTCCGGTCTGGAGGGTCTCGTAGTCGCCATTATCGTTTTTCATTTGGATTGTTGCCAGTACGTAATAGTCAGGTTCATCCATCGGCTTCAGTTTGATCATGACGTCTGCCGGGCTGTCCGTCCTTACCCAATTGAGGTAGAAGCGCTTCGTGGACTGGGTATTGGAATCCGTGTCGATAGATAGGTTGTTCTCGACATTGATAGCGAAAGCGTTCTTCGTCGGAGATCCGCCGTAGTACCAGGGGAAACCCTCATAAGTGCTGTATGTCAGATTGGTATCGAATTCAAGGACCACCGGAGGTGCGCTGCCGTTGGGGTTGTTGATGTTGAGCCCCCTTGCGTCGAGGGACATCAGGATCGGGCGCTGGGCGCCAACATACCTGGTCATCTTGGCCACGACGACATCGTTGTCATCATTTTCATCGCTATCCTTCAGAACTATCCTTATCGGGTGACAATACTTATCCGATTGATCATTGAGGGCCTCTTTCGAGGTCTTGACGAATTTGTATATGTCGCTGTTCTTGATGTTGGATTCTGTAAACTCCTGTAATCTTTCGTCATGTATGATTCCATATTTGCTGTCCACGAAGGTCGGGTTCGTAAGTCCGTATTCCTCTGCTAGGCTGTCGATGAAACCTGCCGAGATCAGATCGTATATGAACGTGGTGGTACCACCTAGGGTGACGGGCACATCGCCTACCAGCACATATTCGTCAGGGACGTCGAACGTGGGCAGTTTCATGCATTCGCCGTTGGCCATCGGCAAGGTCCATCCGTACCACATGCAGACCTCGTAGGTACCGTACGGCACCTTGGCGGTGTAGTGGTCCTGATCGACCATTCCGGGAAGCAATCTGGTTTCGAAGTATTCTCCCGTTTCCTTGTCTCTGAGGAAAATCCTCGTGTATGTCCTGTCCCATTCATCCTGGTTACCGTCATTCGGTTCCGCACCGTTGTCGAAGGTTATCATGAGGTCGATTATCGATCCGGTGGACTCGTCCACCGAGATAGAGCAGTCCCCCTGCAGGACTATGGTGGCATTCGGATCGTTGATGTTGCTGATGTAGTACTCGCCGGTTATGATCCATTTGATGAACTGTACGGTGCTGTTCGCCGGCGTGTATGAGAGCTGGATCTTGTCGCCGTAGAAAAAGTCCATGTCATCCAGGTTGGTTTCCGGCAGGAAGGTGAGTCCCCCGTTCCCGTTCCTGTCCTCCAGGAACAGATCCACATGGCCGTTGGCGGGTTGAGTGAGATGAAGCTTGTAATCTATTACCTGCCAGTTGGCCCTGTACGTGAATGTCAGCGTATCGGCCGCATCATTGATCTTACCTCCTTTCACAATGGTTCCGTCGGAGACCCTCCAGCCCTCAGCGCTGCTGTAATCCAGTTCCACTATGGTACCAACGGCGTGCGTTTCCTCGGACCCGCTGGTGCCGTCGTTGCTGATCTTGACCTTGTACTCCTTGTTCCAGATGGCTTCCAGGATGATGTCTTTGCTCTCATCGGCGTCGGATGCATCGATTATGTATGTGCTCCCGGACACAGTCTTGACGATGTCCCCAGAGATGATCTTCCAACCGGTGTTCCTGTAACCGCTTTTCGTCAAGGTGTCAAGTGTAACCATGTTCTCTGCTGTCGGATTATTTGGATCGTTAGGGACAGTCTTGTTGGCGATCGGTTCCAAAGGTTCGCCGAATTCGGTGACGAATACCGCCCTGTACTTGGCTTCGGAAGGGATCGTGCTCTCCCACACCGATTCGATCTTTATGATGTATTGGTTGTTCTCCTTCCACAGGTCCTTGACCGAAACGATGTAGTCATCCATAATGAATCCGCTTTTCGCTTTCCATCCGATGAAATGGTTATCGCCCCTGTCATCGAGATTGTCGAGGGCGACGGTCTCGCCTACGCTGTACGTACCCGTCTTTATGATCCTGTTGTGATCTGCCACATCGATGACATTCACCGTGTACGAGTCGACCTTGTTCGCGATCGACCACATGGATATGACGCTCATGGAGTTTGCATCGGAAGCCTTGACTGTGTATCCGACCTTGTCCGAGTGGCCGATCCACCATATCTTGCCATCACCGGGGCTGCCCAGTGCCACGGTCTGATCCACTGAGAATACTCCCACGGTGGTCCTGGTGTTCCCAACCACCTTTATCACGGTGAACTTGGAAACTGGGTCGTTGTTAGGGATCACAGCCTTGATCAGGATGTTGCCTTCAGCATCCGCATCGGATGCCGATACGGTATACGATACTGTGTTGGGGCCCAGACATCTGTTCTTGACCATCCATTCGTATCCGGTCGTGGCCGAGCCGATGTTCACGACCGTTCCTGCGGTTACTCCGCTAACGACCGTTTCTCTTGTTCCGGTCCTGTCGACCTTGATCACTTTGAAACTCGTCAGGGCAGCCGCATCGGTGGTGTCGGATCTGATTATGATGTTGCCTTCCGCATCGGCATAGTAAGAGGAAACGACGTATTCGTTCATGTTCACGACCGCATCCTTGACCATCCAGGAACGGTTGGTTCCCGGATCGCCGATTCCGATGCTCATGCCGACTTCGTATTGGGTTCCGATGGTTGTGCCTTGCTCGTTTTCATTGAACACGACGAACGTATATTTGTCCGGCATTGTTACGGATGATTTCACTATGAGGATGTGGCCGCCAGCGTCCGCATCGTTGGAATCCACTACGTAGTCCCCTACCAGCAGAGGTATCCTCGATACCTCTCCGTTGCTTTCCCGTTTCATAATCATTGCGCAGCGGGTATAGCCATCTTTGTCAACGGTAATGTGGATCGTCCTCATCATGTCGGGTCCCGGGTAGCTGGAGTTGTTGAGTGAGATGTAGTCGTTATGCCATCCGAGAAGCGTGTATCCGTTCCTCACCGCGTCATTCAGCTCGTATATGAATTCATATGAACCCGTTAGCACTATTGGTTCCAGCACGAATTGTGTGATGGAGGCAGTGTTGGATGACGGACTGTGGACTACCTTGAATTTTTGACCGGTGTCCACATGCTTGAGGTAGAAGCTCTCGTTGAATGACTGATCGGTACTTGTTTTTTCAACACTGTATTTTGGATACACATCGGAACCCTTCTCGTATGTTCCCTCGTACGTCATGTATTTTAGCACCTGGTTGGTGTTGGCCTTCCACTCGACAAGATACTTCTTCTCTACCCATATGCCAGAATTTTCCGGTTCCTCTACGAGCCTGTAGGCGAAACTCTTGGTATAGGCGGTCCCGCTAGGCGTCTCGCCTGAATAAGCTTGGATGATTCCGTAAATGTTCAGGTTGTAGCATCTGAGTTGCGATCTATTCTCATTGTAATACTTTTGCTCGGGGTGGTTACCTGCTAGACTTTCAAAGCACTCTGGTGAGAGTTCATATATTCCCTGTTCGTCCACGTATACGCATGTCCAGCAGTTGTTGTAGTCGTCATAGTAGTATCTGGCTGACCTGTCCTCGTTCCAGTAGAACAGCACTTCTCCGCCGTATACATCCCCTTCGTAGTAGTTGTGTTCGAACTCGTCATGGTAAACCTTCTTGCCGTCCACGACGTCGTAATAGGTGAGAATAGGTCCGTTCGGATAGACCAGGAATTCATGGGGGTCCGCTATGGTCACGCTCGATTTGAAGATCATGTCCTCTTCCTTGAGCCCCATGACAACCTTGAGGGCGATGTTCGTGCTCTCAGCCTTCAGATGGATCTCCATGACCTCCGGTGCGGATCCAGGACCTGTCCATTCCATCCTCTTGTATTCCTTGTTGGTATTGGTGTAGTAATCCCACAGCCCGTCATATCCGACGAGCATCTCGTCAGTGACGTATTGCATGACTTTGCTGCCGACAATCGTATCGGAGTAGATGCCCAGGGTCTTCATCGGGTCGGTCGGGGAGCGCACCGACCATTTGACGAACTGACCTTCGATTAGGATGTTGTCCCTCGCATAATCGAGGATACTCTCAGCATGGTACGGATCCATCAAATCGAAGGACGATCCCCACTTCAGCGTGGGATATATCGCGCGGCTCTCATTCATCTGATATGCCTTGCTGAAATCGTATGCCAGCTCATTCCAGACGGCCTTCAGCAGTATTATGCTGTGATCGGCATCAGCTGGATTGTATGTGTAGCTGTTGGATATGGCGCCCTTGTTTAATCCGGTCATCAGCTTCCAACCCTTGAACTCGGCGTTCGGAAGATCGCCGAGGGGCTGGATTGTACCGGAGCTGATGGCCTGGGGTACGGTGCCGAACCTGGTCTCGCACAGCACGATGGGTGAGCTGATGGAGCTGCTGTTGTTCGCGAGGAGGTAGATCTTGTTGGAGCCGTCAGTGAATATGTCCGATTCTGATACCGTGTACGATGTGACGGATCCCAAGGGCGAGAGGCTGCTGTTGTCCTTAACGACATACCAGCTGTATCCGCTGGGCAGGTTGTAGCCTGCAAGGTCCACGATTTCGCCCTTGTCCTTGGTGACAGGATTCATCGTAAGACCGCCGGCCGTGGACAGCATAATCACCTCGTAATGTCCGCCCTCGAACAGTCTGAGGTATCCGTCCTCGTCGTCATACCAGAAGTACACTCTCACATCCTTTCCGGACCATCTTGCGTAAAGGGTCATGTCCTCTGTGACCCTGTCGGATTGATAGGCCCAGTCGTAGATCAGTTCCTTATCCTTGCACCAGCCTTTGAAGACGTATCCCTGGTAGACGGGGGTGGGCAGGTCGTTCTTGCCCAGAAGTGCCCCATTATCTTCCTGGGAGACATGCAGTTGGAGGCTAGTGCCGTTCATGTTGTCCAGGGTGACGACGTAGGTGTACCTCGCATACAGGGTCATGCCGTCGGTTCCGTCGTTGATGATGGTGTTGTAATCGTATCTGTTAACGTATTTGCTGTCGATGTACCATCCGTTGAAGTTCGTTCCGGATGGCTCTTCGCAGAGTTCACGGGTGAGACGGGTGTTCTCGATGTACTGCTTCTCGGTGGTGAAACCGTGGTCGACATAGTATACTGTGTAGTATCTCATATCGGAGAATGTCAGGTAGGTGTGCGCTTCCATGACGGTCCCGTCCATGAGCTTCCTCTCGAATTCCAGATCGATGACGGGGAAGAAGAAGTCCCCCTGGCTGTCCTTGAAGCTCATGCCGTCCACCGTGAAACCGACGTTTCCGACGATGTTACCCAGCAGGGTACCGATGTATCCGTTGGTCATCTGGCCGTGATACGTGGTGAATTCTCCTGTACTGAGGTCGACGACAGCCCTGTTACCGATGTTGGACCATCCGCTCGTGTTGTCCTCATTGGATTTGGCGAATACGGATACCGTACCCGCGATGGTTATCCCGCTATCATAGGATATCGATTTGTCTGTGCCTTTATCCGCGAACACAGGGGTTATGACGGTATTGGCCGAAACCGTGATGGTGGATCCGGGCTGCTTCTCGACCGCAGCACTGTCGCCGACCTTCACAGACCATGCTGTGAACTTCTTACCTTCGGGGAGGGCGAAGATGTTGCCGGGAAGGGCGATCTCCACACCATTCGCGACAGTTTTCGTGAGGGTCGCGCCCGAAGAGGCGGTCTCTTTAAATTCCACACTGCGTGTGGTGGAACCAGTCGCTGTCCACGTGGCTCTTAACACGACATCCTTCGAGTCTTTGAAGATGACTGTTCCGTTTGTCACGGTCAGGCCTGCGGTGTCCCATCCGTTGAAAACCATCTCTGCGGGTGCGGTGAATCCGCAGAGAGGAAGGGTGTAACCGGTGGCGCTGTTGGACCTCTTCAGCGTGGGCATGGTGCCGGTTCCGCCGTTGGACTGGAATATGATCCTGTAGTCAATGACCGAATCGTCAGTGAATACTGCTTTAAGGGTAAGTTTGCCGGTGTTCACGTCCTCGGTGGCCGTTATCATCTGTCCAGGGTAGTACTCTGTGTTGTTCAACACCCATATCCAATGGGAGAAGGTCTTGCCGGATTCGGTGAAACTGCATTTAGGTATTATGTAGGTGGATCCGTGGGAGGTATTCACATCCGCCATAGTTCCAGTATCTTTGGAACCGTCGGATTTCAAGAACTCCACGGTCACCTCATTTGTCCAGATGGCCTTCGCCAGGGTGTTGTTGGTGACCGTCACGTATTCTCCGGCGTAGTAGGATGCATCAGAACCTCCGTTTATGGATACCAGCCATTTCAGGAAGTGCTGTTCTTCCGGAGGACTGACGCCAACAGGTTCCGAAAGCCTGTAGGCCGATCCGGCGGCGACATTCACTGAGGAAATGATGCCCACCCCTCCGTTGGGATCGAAGGATATCCGGTATGTGCTGCTGTTGGACCATATCGCCGTGACCGTGGTGTCGTCTTTGATCTTGACTGTGTCGCCGGGCTGTTTCTCCATCGCATTGTCGTTTCCGACCTTCACCGACCATCTGAGGAAATTGTAGCCATCGTTCGGGGTGAATCCGGTGTAATAGGGAAGGGTGAACCTTTCGTTAACGGCGACGGTAGCGCTATCGATGGTGCCGCTACCTGAGGAGCCAGGTGAGAATGTGACCGTCTTCGATGCACCCCATATGGCTCTGATCACGGTGTCGCCGGTGATCGTGATGGATTCTCCGGGGTATCTCGTCAAAGGTCTGTCGTCCCCGGTAGAGATGGACCAATGTCCGAAGCTCTTTCCGCCGCTTGAGGGGGCCGTAAAGGTGCTTTCCGGCAGTTTGTATACGGTGCCGGCATTCATGAAGGCGCTGGCCATGAATCCCGATCCCTCATTGGGATCGAAGACGACCAGAGATTTGGCCGTCCATCTGGGCTCTATGGAGACGTCCCCCGTCACCGTGATGGATTCTCCGGGAAGCTTCAGATCTTCAGATCCATCGACGGACCATCCTGCGAATGTCTTCCCTCCCGGGGCGTAGAATCTGCAGTCGGGGAGGGTAAAGCTGTTTCCGCTCACGACAAAATCCGAAGGCATCCAGCCGGATCCAGCCCCTATATAGCTTACGCTCTTCAGAGTGGTCTCGGCCATGCTGTAGGACTGGGGGATGAGGGTCGAGGATTCGCCGCTGCGGAGTTCCTCGTCGTCCTTGTACGTCTTGATCTCAACCGAGAATGCATTGTCCTCCTCGACGCTGGAGTTACTGTAGACGTATATGTCGACACGGACCTCGATGGTGTGCGCCACCAGTGACCTGGGGGTGTCGATGATCGAACCGCCTTCTCCGATGGCCGCGTAGTTGACGAACTTCACTTCCTGGAAGTTCAGTAGAAGATAGCCTGCGTAGGATGTCCCGTTGACGGGTATTCCGGAAAGGCACATGTAGAGCCTGAACTCCCCGCTGGTCCTGGATTCGGATCCGGCATACTTCATCGGCACGGATATGAGGCTCCTGTCCCTGTCATCTCCGCTGATATCGGTCTCCTTGTTGTCCTTGTTATAGAATGTTCCCTGCACCGATGAAGGATTCGTTCCGTTTATCGCCATGTAGCGGTACGTCGGATCGTAGAGGGTCATGGAACCCGTCTCGGTCTTGTTGTATCCCAGAGCGAGACCCATCAGGGCATGCTCGTCCTCTATCTGTTCCGATCCGGGTCTGACGAATCCGTAGGGGTCCCCGTTGGGGTCATTGGACATCTTGTTGAACACTCCGCCGGTGTAGACCATGTCCGTATCCGCCTGGAATTTGGACAATGTTATGTACGATTCCTTGGATACCATCGAATCATCATTGGGTGCTACGAGTTCCAATGTGATCACTTTCTTCGATATCCCCGCGATGTACCAGATACATACTCCGTCCGATATCGACGTGTTGGCCTCCTTCATGGATCCCTCCGAAGTGATGGAGAAACCTCCATTGCTGCTCTCTTTCCCGATGGCATACGCTCCGTACCCGCCTTGGGTGGTGGTCATCAGAACATGTCCGATGACCTCGTTGTAGGTCGGTTTCCCATCGCTGCCCTCGCTTCTCACGTAGACGGTAGATCCGGAAGTGAACACCATCCTGTTTCCAGGGGCGGTGGCTGTCGAGGGGATGTCGTCCTTTGTCAGGCTGCGGATCGTTCCGATGTCATCGATCGGTGCATCGAAAGCGATACTGGCTCCGTTCTTGAGGGTAAGTTCCTTGATCTTGAACAGGGAGACGATCTTGTCCTGTCCAAAGACGGGGGTGATCGGGCTCCTCCCCGTAATCTTCAGTACCGAGTTGTTGATCGACAGGTCGTCCACACGGTGTATACCTGTCATCTGTTCCGATCCGTAGAAGTTGGTGATATCCACTTGCGTCGCTCCTCTGGTGAGACAGGCGTTACCGCTTCCCATGATGCTCCCGGTGATGGACATCATCTGGTTGTTGTTGCCGTAGATCTTCACGGTTCCGGTTCCCTGGACGAGATATTCGGTATATGCATCCTTGACTTCGACATCGCTGTCACCAGTGCTGACATTACCGCCGGCGAAGACAGAGACGACACTGATCTGCCGACTTGTGATGCCTGTGTATTCGTTGGGCGACGGTGACCTTACTTCGAGGCTGGTCAGACGGTATCCGAGATACACCTCGGTGTTCCCGTATGTGGAACCCATTAGTCCGCCGCCGAACACAGAGCCCTCTATGGCACCCTTCTGGACGACTACTACCGACTTGTTTCTGTTGAGCTTGTTGAGGACGTCGCTGCTCGTGTTGTCGCTGGCGATGTTCTCGATGATGGTTCCGTCGATTCCGAACTGTGACCCCCCGTATACCGAACCGGTGACGTGGGTGTCACCGTTTATCCATACGGTCCTCAGGCCCTCGGTTGATTGCCTGTTGGCCATACCCAGCCCGCCGCCGAACACGTTGTTCTTGATCACAGCGGATTCAACTTCGACCATCGTGTTTCCTTTGATCTTGCTGTAACCGCCTCCGCCGTAAACGGAACCGTCGACGGTGGCCAATCCCAATTCAACTGTGCTTCCAGGTGCGAGGTTGGTCTGCATCGAGACGGCACCCCTGTTCATCATGATGACATTGTAGTTGCTGGGCTTCTCTGTGTATAGGACTATGAACTTGCCCAGGTCGGCATCCGAAGCAGCGACCGTGTATTCCGACCCTATCGGGACGCTATCGCCTTTGTACCAGTTCCCGTTGACCGATATCACGTCGCCTGCGGACATGTCCGTATGTACATCATGTATCCTGTTGCCGTCGACCATAACGATGGTATAGTGCTGCGGAATCTTGGACAGCGAATCATTGTAGGCATTCAGCACCACGAAATGGTCCGCCCCCGCATCGTCGGAGGATACCTGGTACGTTCCGCCGGGGACCGTCTGGTCCCCCACTCTCCAGTCCTGCCCTACAGTCAGCGTGACGTTGCCCTGAACCCTGGCGAAGTTCTCGTATGAATTGGAGTAGTCGTCGACATAGGTCCTTACACCCCCGGTCACCCAGTACATGGGCTTGATACCGCCGTCTTTGTACAGGACTTTGTTGAATCCGTAGTTGCTGACCACGACCTTGTTGCTGGAATCCAGTACGATCCCCTTACCTGCTCCGAATACCGATCCGCCTATGTGGGCATCCGCTGAAACGAGCATGGATACATTCCCGAACACCGATGCGACCTGGTAGGGAGTGTTCGTCGAGCTGTCGGCTATATCATCTATGAATGAGGTGGTGCCGCTGTTTGCGTAGCTTTTCAGTTTCGGTACCGACATTCCTCCGCCGTATACATTCCCGAGGATGTCTCCTCCTGTGATCTGGATGTCGATGTCCCCGTATACGTACGACCTTCCCATGGATAGCTGGTTACCCGTAGTTCCGCTGCCGGTCTGGAATCCATTCCCGTTATCGTCGTGCTTCATCTTGTTGAGTCCACCGCTTCCTCCTCCGAACACGTCCCCTTCGACGGTTCCTCCGGTGATCTTGATCGAGATGTCTACGCTGGTCGGGTTGTTCCCAGTGGTGCCCACGCTTCCTCTGTATCCTCCTCCGAACACGTCCCCGATCCTTCCGCCTGCGATCTCGATATCGATGGTCCCGCTGACCATCGAAACTCCGTATGGGTATGCCCAGGTGTCGAATCCTGCTCCGTAGATGGTGGCAACGGTCGCCTTCTCTCCGACGTAGATGTTGGCATGATTAACGGAATTCTTGTTTCCGTTAGAACTTCCATCCGTGATCGTACCGCATGCTACGCGTCTTACCTCGGCCTTCCCAGTAATCTCGAGGTAAGTAAGGTCGACATGGGAGTCAGCATCACGGCATCCGGCCATGATGTCCCAGACCGACGAGTCTCCGGAGAGGAACACGTGGGTCGCTCCATTTATGGTACCTTTGGTGTTGCCTCCCTGGGTCACACTGGATTGTTTGTTGTGTATGTATTCCCTGGTATTTCCGATGGTCCCGGCATTGTTGCCTGAGACGAATCCGCGATAGTCGGATTCCGAATCCTGCCAGTAGTCTCCGGCGGTCATGACGCCGTTGAGATATAGGAAGGTTCCTCCGTCGGTCTTGGACTGACCGGACGCGGATCCGTAGATGGTCCTTTTGTCTCCTGCATTGCCCCCGGAAAGCGTGTCGTTGACGATGCAGTCTTTCACGACGCAATATGTGGAAAGATTGTTGGCGCTCGTTCCAATCTGGGTCATTCCTCCTGCGAACACCGAATTGTAGACTCCGCTGTGGATTATCAGGAACGTTCCGATGTTGACGGTAGTCTGTGTTTCGTACGCATCGTTGAACACTATGGGCTTATTGTTCTCGATGGCCGTTGTGACGTTGCTGCCGGGGTCACCGCCGTATACGCTCGGTGAGCGGTTGTTAATATTTGTGTCGAAAGAATAGCTGTTGTTCTGCTCAGAGTACTTGTTCGATATGCCCGTTCCCATTATCAGTCTGTGACCTGTGGCGAAAAGTCCACCGTTACCGGAACCTCCGTGGTTGTTGGTCTGGTTGGTATCCAGATCGATGATGTCGAATACTGCATCTCCCGATATTTTCACTTTCGGAGATGCATCTCCCCTATTGGAGATCTCGACGTTCGCTTTATAATTCAAAACCTCCTGTCTTGTCGATTTTTCGTATATCTTCAAGGGGTCGAAGGTCCTGTATGTACCTGCAGGCAGTACAGACCTGCTGTCAATCCCATAGTAGGTGCCTGATTTCAGGTAGTATATGGTGCTGAACATGCCAGGTCCTTCCGAGCTGCTGTTGTACTCCGAGAGGTCGATCGAAAGGCGGCTTGTGCCGGAGGCCGGGTTGACGATTACGTATGGGTATGCCTGAAGGTCTTCGGCCAGATGCTCCCCGCTGGTGTTGAAGGTCTGAGATTTCTTTGCATAGATGTCCGGTGCGATCCATATGGCATATAGGTCGGTGACGGTGTCCGGGACCACGTCTCCGGGATACACTATCCCCGTCGGGTAACTGGATGCATCATAGGCGCTGTCTGCAGTCCATCCGCCGAACACCCTGTGGCATTTTACCGAGTAGTCGACGGTGACCTCTAGCGAGGTCGTGCCCGAAGGGATCCTGACCTTGTTGTCATAATAGCTGCCAGGATTCTCGGATTTCTCGACAAGATTGGCGGTGTGTGAAGACATCCAGGTACTGTCGAGGGTGCAGGTGGAGGGCAGGGTTATGACGGAGTCTGCGGTGCTCGATGTGATGTTCAGGGTGATCGTCTTATCGGTCATCGTGAAGGTATCCATCGGACCCTTCCAGTTCCACATCCCTACGTTACCGTTGAACCTTGGGACTTCGCCCCATCCGCTCCACAGCTCTGGATTGTACTCCGTTGATCTGATCCCGAAGTATGTCGACAGCGTGACCATGACGTCGGTACCAGCACCCTCCGATTCCGTGAAGGCGCCTGTCTCGAAATCTATTGTGTAGGTCTTGTTGGAGGTGGGGTCCGTTGCCACGCCCCCGGTCTGGTCGACCTTGAAGACCCCATCGCCGAGATGGTATGTGATGGATCCCCCTTCCTGCATCTGACCGGTGGCCTCCGAGTTCGAAACGAACACCAGTACGCCTAACGCCACGACTATCACGGCCAAGCATACCAACAGAATCCTGGTGTTGATCTTGAATCCAGCAGTAGTTTCCTTCCATCTCGTCATGTCGATCACTGAATCTATCTTAATTCGATTCCCCATTGGAGGCATCGTTTTTGTAAATGAATTTCATAATCCCGTTGTTCACCAGACAATCGGTGTCTGTCCCGACTGGCATCGTGTATGATTGCGGTACAACGTGGACTTCGTTGCTACCCGTCTTTATGTTCCATCCGAGGAACTTCCACCCTCTGGTCTCATCTGGCATAACGTAGTTGGGACCGAAGAAGGAATCCGGCATGACGTATCTCCCCTTCTCATCGGTGTAGACCTGGAACTGTTTTTCCTGATACATCATGTTCCCTTTGAACGTGAGCTGCTTGTAAACGCTGTTCTCGCTGTCCCAAGGTTCCCAATGGGCGTATATGGTGATGTCCTTTACGTCGGAAGGGACCCTGTTGTAGGTGGCGGGAGGCAGCAGATTCGGATCATCCGGATCGGAGATGGTCCAGCCGATGAACCTTTTTCCGGTCATGATGAACTCGTTGGGAGGAAGGACGAAGTGGCCTCCCAGGGTTATGTGGTCGTTCTCCATCACGACCCCGTCGTTGGTCCAGGACTTGTCTATCTTGATGATCTGGTAGTTCCCCAGGCTCCCTACATCGTCCTTGACTAGAACTATGAACCCTTCCTTCGCATCGTTCCCGTTCACCGTGTAGTCGGATGCGGTGCCCGTGCCCCAGAGTTTCCAGTTCCCGCCCACCACAGTACCGGCATCCCTCTTCTCCATCTGAACGGTGTTGTCGGCTATGTAGTGGATGGTGGAAGTGCTATTCTCCACCTCCCATCCGGCTGTGAACTCCATGTCGTCCGTCATCACGAATGCGTACCTTGGCGAGTAGACCTTGTTCTTATCGGCATTGTACCATCCTGCGAACACATAACCGTCAGGAGTGGGGAACAGGTTCTCGGGCAGCATGAGGCTGGTGTTCTTGGCGTAGTAAATGGTATGCTGGGAGTCCTCGAGCGCCACATTGTTCAAAGTGGAGTTCGCCGGATTGCCGGATCTCATGATGCACTTGACATCGTATTCTGACGACGGGACCCATATGGTGGTGACGACGGAATCGGTCTTGACCTTCGCGATGCTTCCGGCGCCTTTCACGAACGAGTCCTTGCTGACTGTTTCACCCATGCCGGCGAAATAGAGTTTCGTGGTGTAGGTCTTGTTCTTATCGATGCTAAGAGTGCTGCGTAACTCGATCACAGTAGTGCTATTCAACCCGGTTTCGCCACTATCGACCAGTACGATGAAACCGTTCTTGGCTGTGGAGGCATCCACCTGGTAGGTATTGACCGCATCTCCGCCCCATGGCTTCCACTTGTCGCTTCCTGGATTTGATATCGTGTCGCCGTTGACCTTCCCGGTCTCGAAGGTGACCTCCCCATCTGATATCTTGACTACGGTGCAGTCGCTGAGTCCTCCGACGTTCTCGTCTACGAGGATGATGAAGCTGTTGTATTCGTCGGCAGGGGATACGGTGTACCCATCTACCACGGCACCTTTTCCCCAGACCTTCCAATTGCCAGGGATCTCTTCGCTTGCATCTGCTATCACAGGAGACAGTGGATTCAGTGTCTTCCATTGGATCATGTCATCGGCGTTGGATCCATCATAATAGGCATATTGGACCGGGACGCCTGTTCCTTCGACCTTTAGGACGTATCTCCAGTCGAATATGTCGCTGAAATCCATGAATATCGAGTCGCCGAGGTTGAGGGTGTTGACCGTCACATCCAGTACAGTCCTGTTGCTGCCTACAACGCTTGCGGACAGGGTGTCTGATTCGCCCAGCTGTACTCCGTAGTAGTCCCTGCCATCGATCTTCAGCAGCTTCTGCACGGGATTCGTGCTGGTACCTACAAGTTGATAGACTGTGCCTAGTTCGGTGGTTATCGTATCGAACTTGATGTCTTCGCTTGTGAAGTTGTAGTTGGTCTGCGTGAGTACTGCGTATTCCGAGACTGCCGTGTTGTTAGAGTTCTCCGTCCATGACGTGTAGGCGAACCCTATCGTAGTGAAGGATAGGGCCACTACGACCAATATCGCGATTGCCGTCAGGAGTCTGGAATTCATCTCAATCGACCTTCTCTACTATATTGCGGGACAAATGGTGCATGGTTTTCGCAGTCAGTCCGAAGTGTGCAGGAATATTATTGTCTGGAACACATACTGTTTGTATTCGAGTACTGTGCAATTTCCATTTTCTTGATGAATTGTTGATCCATTCGTAATCGGGGGAAAGGTTCGCAACGATCTCTGCCGTCCTAATAGGATTCATATTTCCTGTATCTTTGGTGTTATCGATTTACGTGCTCGGACCCGCTATACTAACGTTATCATTTTAGTATTAATTTGTTATATTTATTATGATCGATTGTTTCCACCAATTTTGTAAATAAAGTTGGTATAGCCAGATGAACGAATTGATGTCTTCAATGATTATTGATGAGCTGATTTGATTGTAGAAGTTTTTGTAGCTTTTGACGTGAATTCGGCACTTCGAGCAACAATTATTTTCGAGCCTTGATCGGCTCGTTTTTCTAAGATCCGGTGCAAAAATTCGGTGCTGAGAGCGTATCTGGATCAGTACAAGGTGGAGCACGCGTTCAGGCTGGCCAAGGACGGGATGAGGATGTCCAGGGTATACATCCACAGGCCTTCCAGGGAGAACGCGATGATGTTCGTCATCTCCTTGGGTACGATAGTCTCGGACGTCATCGGGCATGTGCTGAAGACCAAGGGCATCGATACGACCACGGATGGGATCGCGGGGAGATGGTTCACGCTGATGTTCAAGTACGACAGGGCGAGGACAGCGAATACTTCGACGGGTCCGATGTCCTCATCGACGAGTTCCTGGACGCAGTCCAGGCACTCGGACTGGACCCTGATCATCTGATCCATTGACATTCCGGACAGAATGCAATCCGAGGATCGGGTAGCGGAAGCTATGGCCAGGCACAGAAATTCAACAATGAAGTGCCGAATTCACGTGTGCGACGCGAGGCAACCAGGAGGATTGCGAAAAGGAAGAAAGAACGAAGTAGCCAGGGGATTCATCCCCCCTCGACCCTACCAGGACATGCGCTCGGAGCAATCCGAG
>JAEEGG010005082.1_pt1 | contig 31519 bp, 29 predicted proteins | sample 9134161 | NCBI WGS metagenome assembly JAEEGG01 (sample SAMN16246543, study PRJNA631951) | gut metagenome | biome: gut microbiome; feature: rumen; material: CR-attached | host: Bos | place: Iran: Karaj | collected 2018-10
CCCGACGCGCTCGGCCTGGGGGGCCTGCGGCGCAGCCGGGCGGCCGATCTCGACGAGGCCGTGAGCCGCCGTTTCGCCTCCGCCCTTCCGGCGCCGGACGTGGAGCGGCTCGCGGAGCTCGCCGTCCGCATCCGTGCCAACCGGGGCGTCAGTTTCGACGAGCTGTGCGGCGAATCGGGCCTGGATTACGCCGTCGTGGCCAGCGACGCCGGTCTGCTGGAGGAAGAGGGATTCATCTGCGTGGATCTGCTCCAAAGGTGCACCATAAATATAAAAAATGCTTAAATTTGTGTGTTTGTGATGGAGTTTATCGACACACATACCCACACCTACGACGAAGCCTTCGCCGGCTGCGAGGACGAGATCGTCGCCCGTGCCCTGGAGGCAGGCGTGTCCGTGCAGCTGCAGGCCGACGTGGACTCGCGCGAACGCGACCGTATGTTCGCCCTCGTGGATCGCCACCCCGGGGTGCTGCGCCCGATGCTCGGGCTCTATCCCGGCTCCGTCCGCAAGGACTGGAGGGCCGAGATCGACGAGCTGGAGCGCTGGCGCGACCGCGGCATCGTGGCCGTCGGCGAGATCGGCCTGGACTACCACTACGGAGCGGAATTCAAGGCCGAGCAGAAAGAGGCCTTCCGCGTCCAGCTGGAGCTCGCCGCCGCCTGGGACCTGCCGGTCAACATCCACCTCCGTGAAGCCACGGAAGACTTCTTCTCCATCGTCTCGGACTGCCGCCACCTCCACCTGCGCGGCAACCTGCACGCCTTCAGCGGCAGCGCGGAAACTTTCGAGCGCCTGCGTCCGCTGGGCGACTGGTACGTCGGCATCGGCGGGGTGCTCACCTTCAAGAAGGCCGGCATCGCCGAGGCCGTCAAGGCCATCCCCCTGGAGCGCATCCTTCTGGAGACCGACGCTCCCTACCTGACCCCGGTCCCGCACCGGGGCGAGCGCAACGAAAGCGCCTACATCCCCCTGATAGCCGGCTTCCTCGCCCGCCAGAAAGGCATCGACGTCGAGGAGGTCGCCGCCGTCACCACCCGGAACGCCAAAAGATTGTTCGCCTTATGAAATTCAATCTCTTTACGGAAAAAAGCAGCCGGAACGCCGTCCTCCTGATCTACACGGGAGGCACGATAGGGATGAAGGAGGACCCCACTGACGGGACCCTCAAGCCCTTCGACTTCAACGGCATCCTGGAAGAGGTCCCCGAGCTGCGCAAGTTCGCCCTCAAGATCGACTCCTTCGCCTTCAATCCGCTCATCGACTCCTCCGAAGTGGAGCCCACCCTGTGGCAGTCGCTCGCCCGGCTGATCAAGGAACGCTACGACGACTACGACGGTTTCGTGATCCTGCACGGCACGGACACGATGGCCTACAGCGCGTCCGCCCTGAGCTTCATGCTCGAGAACCTGGGCAAGCCGGTCATCTTCACCGGCAGCCAGCTACCGATCGGCAGCCCGCGCACGGACGGCAAGGAGAATCTCATCTCCGCCGTGGAAATCGCCACCGCGAAGGACTCCCACGGGCATCCGATGGTGCCGGAGGTGTGCATCTGCTTCAACTCCCAGCTGCTTCGCGGCAACCGCAGCGTCAAGGTCAACGCCACGGGGTTCGACGCCTTCAAGTCGCCGAACTATCCCCCGCTGGCGACCGCCGGCATCAGCATCAAATACAACAACAGCTTCATCCACTACGGCTACGACCGCCGCAAGGAGCTCACGATCCACACGATGCTGGACACCCGCGTGTCCGTGCTCAAGCTGCACCCCGGCATCACGGAGCAGGCCGTGCGGGACATCCTGCTGGGCGGCGGCTCCCGCGCCGTCATCCTGGAGACCTACGGCTCGGGCAACGCCCCCTGCCGCCCCTGGTTCCTCGCGATCGTGCGTGACGCGTGCAGGAGCAAGATCCTGCTCAACGTGACGCAGTGCCAGAGCGGAGACGTGAATATGGACATCTACGCCACGGGTCGCGCCCTCAAGGATGCGGGCGTCGTGTGCGGCCACGACATCACGACGGAAAGCGCCCTCGGCAAACTCTTCTACCTGATGGGCAGGCACGAAGACAACGCCCAGGTAAAATCGCTTCTGGAGAAGAATCTGAAAGGAGAAATCTCAAAATAAATATTGATAAATGGATTTTTTTTGCTAAATTGCACCGCTTTTAGAATTATTTAGGACGCATAGATATATCACAACTAATACATTATTAAATTCGTTATGAAAAAAGTTTTCATGTTTTTGGCAGGTGTCGGCACTATGGCCTTCTCTGCAGTCTCCGCATTCGCTCAGGACGAGATGAGCGCAGCTGACCTCCTCAGCGGCAGCGAGCAGCCTCTCAACCAGGCGCTCAAGCAGAAATTCATCGAAGGTGGTCCGGCGTTCATGTCCCTGATCATCATCTGCTTGATCATCGGTCTTGCCCTCGCTATCGAGCGCATCCTCTATCTCTCCTTCTCCAAGATCAACACCAAGAAGCTGGTCGAGAAGGTCGAGGCTGCCCTTGAAGAAGGCGGTATCGAGAAAGCAAAGGATGTCTGCCGCAACACCCGCGGTCCCGTCGCCAGCATCTTCTACCAGGGTCTGCTTCGCTACGACCAGGGTCTTGACGTTGTCGAGAAGACCATCATTTCCTATGGTTCCGTGCAGCAGAGTCAGCTGGAGAGCGGCCTGAGCTGGATTTCCCTGTTCATCGCCATCGCCCCGTCCCTCGGATTCCTCGGTACGGTTATCGGTATGATCAACGCCTTCGACGCCATCCAGGCTGCCGGTGACATCTCCCCGAACGTCGTTGCGGGTGGTATGAAGGTCGCCCTTATCACGACGGTCGGCGGTCTCATCGTCGCTATGATCCTCCAGGTCTTCTACAACTACATCCTTGCGAAGATCGAGTCCATCACCATCGACATGGAAGACTCCTCCATCAGCCTGATCGACGCGCTGACCAAATACGGCCAGAAGAAATAATCCAACCCCGGTTTAATCGACTGAATAATGAAACTCAACAAAATATTCAAATTGGGGCTTGTGGTGCTGATCCTCATCAGCGTCGCGATCCTGGTGTGGGGTTTCGTCACCGGTTTCGAGACTTCTACCCACGAAGCTCTTCCGCCGACGAACACGCTCCTCACCTGGGCAGCGATCATGATCGGCATCGCACTCTTCTGCTGGGTGGTCATCGGACTCATCATCAGCGTCATCAACGATCCGAAGTCCCTCATCAAGATGGGCATCGTGCTGATCGGCGTCGCTGCTGTCGCTCTGGTGGCTTTCCTCCTGGCGAAGGGCAACCCCGTCCCGGGATACATGGGTCCGGCCGTTTCCCAGGGCATGCTCAAACTTACTGATACCATCCTGATTCTCACGGCCATCGCCGGTGTCGGCGCGATCCTCGCCATCATCGTCGGTGAGATCCGTCTGGCTATCACTAACAAGAAATAATCATGGCAAAGAAAACACCAGCAATTAATTCGAGTTCTACGGCCGATATCGCATTCCTCTTGTTGTGCTACTTCCTTATGACCACAACGATGGGTTCGCATTTCGGACTTTCCCGTCGTCTCCCCCCGATGCCTGATCCCAATCAGAAGGCCCAGGACCAGAAGGTCAACCGCCGCAACATCATCGTGGTGAAGATCAACTCATCCGATAGGATTCTTGCCGGTGCCGACGCCATTGATGTCTCCCAGCTCAAAGACAAGATCAAAGAGTTCTTAAGCAACCCTGCCAACGATCCGAACCTTCCTGAGAAGGAAATGAAGGAGATCGAAGGATACAGCAGAGGCTCCTATGCCGTCTCCAAGGGTGTCATCTCCCTGCAGAACGACCGCGGTACGAGTTACCAGGCGTATATCGCCGTCCAGAACGAACTCGTCAAGGCCGTCAACGAACTGCGCGACGACTTCTCGATGCGCGAGTTCGGCAAGAAGTACGCCGCACTCAACGAAGACCAGCAGCGGATCGCCCGTGACTGCATCCCTCAGAACATTTCCGAGGCAGAGCCTAAGGACGTCGGCAAAAGAAGATAAAACAGGAGGAAACCACTATGTCTAAATTTAAGAAAGGCGGTAAGAAAGAAATGCCCGGGATTACCTCGAGCTCGCTGTCCGATATCGTGTTCATGCTCCTGTTCTTCTTTATGGTCACCACGCAGATGCGCGAGACCGAGCAGAAGGTCAGAGTCACCACGCCTGAGGCTTCCGAAGTCGTCAAGCTGGAGCGCAAGGACCTCAACTCATACATCAACATCGGTTCCCCGACCCTGCAGTATCAGGCTCAGTACGGTACCGATGCCCGTATCCAGTTGAACGACGCCTTCCGCACCACGGACGACATCCGCGACTTCATCGCCGCGGAGCGTGACGCCCTGAGCGAGGCCGACCGCCAGCTTATGACCGTGTCTATCCGGGCCGACCAGGATGTCAGAATGGGTATCGTCACTGATGTGAAGCAGGAGCTGCGTCGCTGCTCCGCGCTGAAGATCATGTACTCGGCAAGAAAACCTGCAAAATAAACTGATGCAGTATTGATTACGAGCAGCCCCCTTCCCCAAGAGGGCTGCTTTTAAAATGAAAAAGAATCCAATGAAGGAAATCATCCGTACCAAGGTGAAGGACCTGCTCGCCATGCCGGCGGGTCAGGATGTGCTGGCCAAAGGATGGGTCAGGACGAAGAGAGGGAACAAAGAGATCGCGTTCATCGCGCTGAACGACGGATCGACCATCAAGAATATCCAGATTGTCGTGGACAAGAACGCCGACACGGAGCCGGTTCTCGCACAGATCGGCACCGGCGCCTGCATCGCCGTCTGCGGCGAACTGGTCGAGTCGGTCGGCAGCGGCCAGGCGGTCGAGATCAAGGCCAAGGAGATCACGGTATACGGTACCTGCGATCCGATGCGCTATCCTCTCCAGAAGAAGGACACTTCCTTCGAGTACCTGCGCACGGTCGCGCATATGCGTCCCCGCACCAACACGTTCGGTGCCATCTACCGCCTGCGCAGCCAGATGGCCTTCGCCATCCACGAGTATTTCCACAGCAAAGGATTCGTCTATCTTCACACGCCGATCATCACGGAATCGGACTGTGAAGGCGCAGGGCAGATGTTCCAGGTCACCACGCTTGACCTGGAACAGATCCCCCGCAACAAGAAGGGCCAGATCGACTATGCCAAGGACTTCTTCGGCAAGCAGACCAGCCTCACCGTGAGCGGCCAGCTCGAAGGCGAACTCGGCGCCACGGCGCTGGGCGAGATCTACACCTTCGGACCGACCTTCCGCGCCGAGAACTCCAACACCCCGCGCCACCTCGCGGAGTTCTGGATGATCGAGCCGGAGATGGCGTTCTTCGACATCAAGGACAATATGGACCTGGCCGAAGACTTCATCAAGCACCTTGTCGCCTATGCCCTCGAGCACTGTATGGACGACATCCAGTTCCTCAACGACCGCTACGATCCCGAACTGATCGAACGCCTGCGCAGCGTCATCGGCACGGAGTTCGTGCGGCTCGAGTACACCGAAGGCATCCGCATCCTCGAAGAGGCCGTGAAGAACGGCGTGCAATTCGAGTACCCGGTCAGCTGGGGCGTCGATCTGCAGAGCGAGCACGAGCGCTACCTCGTGGAGAAGCACTTCGGCAAGCCGGTCATCCTGACGGGTTACCCGAAGGACATCAAAGCCTTCTATATGAAGCAGAACGAAGACGGCAAGACCGTCCGCGCGATGGACGTGCTCTTCCCGAAGATCGGCGAAATCATCGGCGGATCCGAGCGTGAGGCCGACCTCGGCAAGCTCGAGGCCCGCATCGACGAGCTCGGAATGAGCCGCCAGAACCTCGAGTGGTATATCGACACCCGCCGCTTCGGCAGCTGCCCGCACAGCGGCTTCGGCCTCGGTTTCGAGCGCCTGCTGCTCTTCATCACCGGTATGCAGAACATCCGGGACGTCATTCCTTTCCCGAGAACACCTAAAAACGCAGAGTTCTAATGTTAGTCATAGGCATCGCCGGCGGCTCCGGCTCCGGCAAGACCACGGTCGTCAAGGCCATCACCGAGAAGCTCCACGGCAAGAGCGTGGTGGTCATTCCCCAGGACGCCTATTACAAGGACTGCAGCGATCTCTCCGACGAGGAGAAGCGCGCCAACAACTTCGACCATCCGGACGCCATCGACTGGGATCTCCTCTGCCAGCAGCTCAGCGAGCTGAAGAAGGGCCGTACCATCCAGCAGCCGGTCTATTCCTACATCTCCTGCTCCCGCTCCAAGACGGAGACGGTGACCGTGGATCCGGCCGAAGTCATCATCATCGAAGGCATTCTGATCTTCACCTGCAAGCCCCTCCGCGAGCAGATGGACGTCAAGATCTTCGTGGACGCGGACGACGACGACCGCCTGATGCGCGTGATGGCGCGTGACATCAGCGAGCGCGGCAAGGACGTGCACTGGGTGATCGAGCGCTATTCGCGTACCGTCAAGCCGATGTATCTGCAGTTCATCGAGCCCAGCAAGCGCTACGCCGACATCATCATCCCGCAGGGCGGACACAACAAGGTGGCCATCGACGTCATCACCGCTACGGTAGAGAAAGCGCTTCGCGAAAAAGAATAATCCCGTGCGCCGGCTCTCCCAGGAAGACAAGGCAGGCATCTACACCACCGTGATCATACACCTCGCGGTGGTGATTATCTTGTTGCTGGCCGGGCTGGACTATTCCATCCGCAAAGAAAACAGCTTCGTGCTGGACTTCTCCGCGCTGGAGGAGAAGGAGCGCCTCCAACAGGAGGTCGAACGCCTCCGCGAAGAGGCGGAATTCAAGGAGAGCATCGCCCAGCGGCTCCAGCAGCAGATCGACGCCGCGCCGGCGATCCGGGGCGTGGCCGTGGACCGCGCCGCCCTCAAGGACGACCGCGGGACCGACGCCGAGCAGCTCTACCGCGACGCCGAGCGCCTCGCCCAGGAGCTCGCCCGGGGTTATGAGGTCAAGCAGGAGGACTATGCCGACCCCAATCCCCAGACCCGGCAGACACAGGCGGAGACACAAAAAGAGGAGGTCCCGGTATATTCCGGGCCCTCCGTCGTTTCTTACTGGCTCGAAGGCCGCAAGGCCAGCAAACTTCCCATTCCCGCCTACCGCTGTATGGGGGCCGGGCAGGTCACGGTCTTGATCACCGTGGATCCCGGCGGGACGGTCATCGCGGCCAAGGTGGACGAAGCGGTCTCGTCCAAGGACAACTGCCTGCGCTCTTTCGCCGTCCGCGCCGCCCGCCTGTCGAAATTCTCCGCCAAGGCGGACGCCCCGCCCAAGCAGGGCGGCAACATCGTCTATGAATTCATCGCGCAGTAGCGCGATAAATCACCTCACGAAATCCTTTTCACACAGATACGGGAGACCCTGCGTCTTGATGAGTTCGCGGGCCTTCTCCGTCTCGTCCGTGCGGATGATCATAATGCCCTTGCCGTCCAGCAGGAAGGCATACATATAGGTGATGCCGATGCCGGCGTCGCTGAACGCCTTGACGGCATCCGCAGCCCCGCCGGGACGGTCGTTCATCTCGATGGCGAAGACCTCGGAGATGGCGACCGCGACGCCGGCCTCCTTGAGCGAGGCGCAGGCGCGGTCGGGCTCACTGCAGATGATGCGGAAGATGCCGTATTCGGCCGTGTCGGCGATGGTGCAGGCAATCATCTGGATACGGGACTTCTTCAGCAGTTCCAGCACCTTGATGAGCGTGCCGGACTGATTCTCGATAAAGATGGAGAGTTGCTTGATTCTCATATCGTTACTGTTTTGCGTTTATTTCAATAAAGCTTGCGCAGGTCCCGGACCCGGACGGCCTTCTTCTCGTCGCTGACGGGCAGGGTACCCTTGGGCACGAGGCGGACTTTCGGCTTGACCAGGATCTCGTCCCGGAGCTGGCGCGTGATCTCGCGTTCGAGGTTCTGGAGGGAGGCGTAGTCGTCGGTGAAGACGTTGTTGACTTCCACGTCGACGACCATCACGTCGCCCTCCCCTTCCTTCGTCTCGAGGGTGATGAGGTAGTCGGTGCCGATCTCCTTGAACTGCAGGAGGATCTTCTCGATCTGGATCGGGAAGATGTTGACACCCTTGAGGATGATCATATCGTCGCTGCGGCCCTGCAGGCGGTCCAGCCGCAGGTGGTGGCGGCCGCAGGGGCAGTCGCCGGGAAGGATGCGCGTCAGGTCGCGCGTGCGGTAGCGCAGCAGCGGCATCGCCTCGCGGCGCAGGGTCGTGAGCACCAGTTCGCCCAGCTGCCCGTCAGGTACCGGCTCCAGCGTGACCGGATCCACGATCTCCACGATGTAATAGTCCTCCCAGATATGGAGGCCGTTCTGCTCCTGGCATTCGAAGGCCACGCCCGGGCCCATCATCTCGGAGATACCGTAGGAATTGTAGGCCTTGACGCCCAGGTTCTCCTCGATGCGGCGGCGCTGCTCCTCGCTGTGCGGCTCCGCACCGATGCACAGCACGCGCAGCTTCGTGTCGCGCCGCGGATCCACGCCCTGCTCGTTCATCACTTCGAAGATGCGGGAAGCGTAGCTGGGGATGGCGTGCAGGACCGTCGTCCCGAAGTCCCGGATGAACTTGATCTGGCGGAGCGTGTTGCCGGCGGCCGCCGGGACCGTCAGCATACCGACGCGCTCGGCCCCGTACTGGAAGCCCAGGCCGGCAGTGAACATACCGTATCCGGCGGAGTTCTGGAAGACGTCGTCCGGGCGGGCGCCCACCATCCAGAGACATCTGGCCACGGCCTCCGCCCACGCATCCAGGTCGCTCTGGGTGTGCAGGACCACCGTCGGATTGCCGGTCGTACCGGATGAAGAGTGCAGTCGCACGCAGTCGCGCAGAGGGACGCACGCAAGGCCGAAGGGATAATGCTCGCGCAGGTCTTCCTTCGAGGTGAAAGGCAGCTTGCGGACATCATCAACCGACTTGATGTCATCGGGGGTGATGCCAAGGGCGGCGAATTTTTCCTGATAGAAAGGAGCTTGCATACAGAGACGGACCGTCTGCTGCAGGCGCTCGCTCTGAAGGGCGCGCAGCCCTTCTTTGGAAAGGGTTTCCAGCTCCGGATTGAAGTAAGGAGAGGATGGATCGTGAAGTATCATTACGTTAATAAAGTTTACGCTTGTCGATGACGTGGACGCTCTTGCCCTGGCTGCGCTCGATGGTGCCGGGCGCCTTGATCTGCACCTTGGCGTTGATGCTCAGCACGCTGCGGAGCTTGTCCGCGAAGCGCTTCTCCAGCTCGTCGATGGCGGCGGGCGTGTCGAGGGTGGCGTTGAAATAGTCCGGACGGAGCTCCACCTGGACCATCAGGGTGTCGAGGTTGTTGATGCGGTCCACGATGAGCATATAGACCGGGGCGAACTCCTTCATCGTGAGTACGACGCTCTCCACCTGCGAAGGGAAGACGTTGATGCCGCGGATGATGAGCATATCGTCGGTGCGGCCGGCGATGGCGGACATCCGCACGTTGGTGCGCCCGCAGGGGCACTCGCCCGGCAGCAGGGAGCACAGGTCGCGCGTGCGGTAGCGCAGCACCGGCATACCCTCCTTGGTGAGGGTCGTGAACACCAGCTCGCCCGTCTGTCCGGCGGGCAGCGGCTCCAGCGTGACCGGGTCTATGATCTCGGGGAAGAAATGATCTTCGTTGATGTGCGAGCCGTTCTGCTCGTCGCATTCGTAACTCACGCTCGGGCCCATTATCTCGCTCAGACCGTAGAGGTTGAATCCCTTCAGGCCCAGGCGGTCCTGGATCTCCTTGCGCATATTCTCCGTCCAGGGTTCCGCGCCGAAGGCGCCCACCCGGAGCTTGATCTGGTCCTTCGTGATCCCGAGCTTGTCCATCGTCTCCGCCAGGTACAGCGCGTACGAGGGCGTACAGGCGATGCCGGTGATGCCCAGGTCGCGGATCAGGCGGGCGTGCTTCTCCGTGTTGCCGGTGGAAGCGGGCACGACGGCCGCGCCCACGGTCTCCACGCCGTTATGCGCGCCGAGGCCGCCCGTGAACAGGCCATAGCCATAGGAAACGGAGAAGGTGTCGTTGCGGCCCACGCCGTACGCGGTGAGGCTGCGCGCCATACATTCGCTCCATACGCTGATGTCCTTGCGGGTATAGCCCACGATGGTGGGATTGCCCGTGGTGCCGGAGGAGGCGTGGATGCGGATGATTTCGCTCTGCGGAGCGGCCTGCAGGCCGAAGGGGTAGTTGTCCCGCAAGTCCTTCTTGGTCGTGAAGGGCAGCTTCACGATGTCGTCGATGCTGTTGATGTCGCTCGGCGAGAGGTCCATCTCCTGCAATTTGTTGCGGTAGAAAGGGACATTGTGGTACACATACTCCACAATCTTGCGCAGCCGCTTGCCCTGCAGTTCCCGCATCTGCTCGCGGCTCATACATTCCTTGTTGGGATTCCAGATCATATATACACTACTTACTGACTTTCATACTGTGCGACAGGCCCAGGTCGAAGGCCTTGAGGTTGGCCTCCACCACCGCATCTCCCTTGCGGGAGAACACGCGGGCGATGGCTCCCCGCAGGCTGTCCTCCGGCAGGAGGCCGATGTACGGCGCAGCCATCCCCAGCAGGACCATATTGGCGCTCTTGGGCAGGCCGCTCTCGCGGGCCACCGCCTCGATGTCCAGCCGCACCACGTGCGGAAGGGCGTCCAATTCGGCGAGCAGAGCCGCCTCATCGGGATAATTGGGGATGTTGACCAGCGGCTTGCCGGAGCTCACGACGGCCCCGTCCGGAGCCAGGTAAGGCAGATAGCGCAGCGCCTCCATCGGCTCCATCGAGATGATGAGGTCGGCGCCGCCCAGCGGAATCAGGTCGCTCCAGATCGGATCCGTGGACAGGCGCAGGTCGCTCTGGACGTCTCCGCCCCGCTGGCTCATACCATGCACCTCAGCCTGCTTGAGCAGCAGGCCGGCAGCCGTGGCGGCTTCGCCCAGTACCGTGGCGATCGAGAGGATGCCTTGTCCTCCCACACCGCAGAGTTTAATGTCTATCTTGCTCATGGCTGCTGTTTTTTCTGACGGAGTTTGCGGCCGAGCGTCTGCATACACTCGCGCTGCGGAATGATGACGGACACGCCCTCGTAGGCGATCTCCTCGCGCAGGATGCGGGTGATCTCCTCCATATTGGCCGGCAGGGGCACGACCACGTGGAGGTGCTCCCGCTCCACGCCGAGGGCGAGGCAGATGGCTTCGAATTTATGCGTGCCGGCGGAATCCTGTCCGCCGGTCATCGCCGTAGTGAGGTTGTCGCTGATGATGACGGTGATGGCGGAATGGTCGTTGACCGCGTCCAGCAGGCCCGTCATACCGGAATGCGTGAAGGTGGAATCGCCGATGACCGCGATGGCGGGACGCAGGCCGGCGTCGGCCGCTCCCTTGGCCATCGTGATGGAGGCGCCCATATCCACGCAGCTGTCGATGGCGCGGAACGGAGGCAGCGCTCCCAGCGTGTAGCAGCCGATGTCACCGAAGATGCGCGCGCCGGGGAATTCCGCGGCCACGCGGTTCAGCGCGGTGTACACGTCGCGATGGCCGCAGCCCTGGCAGAGCTGGGGCGGACGGGCGGCGAGGTTGAGCGCCGGCGCGTGCGGTGCGGGCAGCGCCACGCCCAGCGAGGCGGCGACGCAGTCGGGGGTCAGTTCCCCGGTCCGGGGAAGCGCACCGCTGAGGCGTCCCACGACGGGAAAATCCGGCCCCAGCAGGCCTTTCACCTGCTCCTCCACGAAAGGCTGACCGTCCTCGACCACGAGGATGCGGTTGCAGTGAGCGGCCAGTTCGCGGACCTGCTTCTCCGGAAGCGGATATTGCGAAACCTTGAGCACGGACACGCCCGCGGGCAGCGTCTCGCGCACATAATTGTAGCCGATACCTACGGCAATGACACCCAGTTTATCGTCATCCCGGGCTTGAGCCGGGATCTCCAGGCGATTGTAGACCGACGCCTCGGCACGCGCAAGGATCTCCGGCTGCTTGCCGATCAGCGAGGCGTACTGCCGCTTCGCGATGCCGGGCAGCAGCACCCAGCGGTTGCGTTCATCATCGGGGTCGAGGGCGTTCTGCGGCTGCGCTTCGCCGATCTCCACCGCCGCGCGGGAATGCGCGAGGCGCGTGACGAGGCGCATCAGCACCGGCAGGCGCAGCGCCTCCGACAGCGCGAAGGCGTCCACGACCATCTCGAAAGCCTCCTGCTGGCAGGAAGGCTCGACGATGGGCACCATCGCGAAACGGCCGTAGAAACGGGAATCCTGTTCGTTCTGGGAGGAATGCATCGAAGGGTCGTCCGCCGCCAGCACCACCAGGCCGCCCTTCACGCCCGTGATGGCGGCGTTGACGAAGGCGTCGGCGCAGACGTTCATCCCCACGTGCTTCATACACACCAGGGCGCGCTTGCCGGCATAAGACATACCGAGCGCCGCCTCCATCGCCGTCTTCTCGTTGGTACACCAACGGCTCCGCACCCCGCGCTCGCGTGCGAGGGGGCTCTGCTGAATGTACTCCGTGATCTCCGTGGAAGGTGTGCCGGGATAGGCATAGACTCCGGACAGCCCGGCATAGAGGGCGCCGAGTGCCACGGCTTCATCGCCCAGCAACAATCTTTTCTCAGACATACTACTAACTATAACTCAGTCAAATGTAAACTTTTATTCTGAAGAATGCAAATAAATCAGCTGTCCCGGCTCCGTCGGGATGTCGTACAGATGCGCCGCAGGCGCCACATAGCCGCGCAGCGGCGCCCGCTCGCTGACCATAGGCCGGAGGACCTCCTGCGTGGCGAAGAGCGGATTGGGATTGGCGGTGGATGCATCGGCTTCGTCCAGCCCCGCCAGGGCGTCGTAGGAGCGGATGCGGAGGTTGCCGCCGAGGGTGGAGCGGATACGCGCCTGCACGAGGTGGCAGCCGCGCCACACCAGTTCCTCCACGACGAAGCCGCCGCGGGCCCGCAGGCCCTCCACGCGGCCGTCGGGCAGCGCGGCAGGCAGGGCCGGCAGCAGGTGCACGGCCTCGTCGTGGCTCTGCAGGAGCAGCTCCGCGATGCCGGCGGTGCAACCGAAATTGCCGTCTATCTGGAAAGGCGGATGGGAGTCGAAAAGATTGGGATAGGTGCCGCCGGTCTGCCAGCGCTGGCCGGGATCGACCAGGGTCAGCTGGTCCGTGATCAGCTTGAAGGCGTGGTCGCCGTCCAGCATACGGGCCCACAGGCAGACCTTCCAGCCCATCGACCAGCCCGTGGACGGATCGCCCCGCTGGATGAGCGTATTGCGCACGCCCTCGGTCAGCAGCGGGCTGCGGTAGGGCGAGATCTGGTGGCCCGGGTAGAAGCCCCACAGGTGGGATACGTGTCGGTGGTCGTCCTTCGGATTGTCCCAATCCTCATACCATTCCTGCAGCTGGCCGTACCGCCCTATCTGCATCGGCGGAAGCCGGCGGCGCATCGTGCGCAGGGTGTCGGCGAAGGCCGCATCGCAGCCGAGGGTCGCCGCAGCGGCCTCGGTGTTGCTGAACAGGTCCGTCACCAGCTGGTTGTCCATCGTGATGCCGGCGAAGAGGTTGGAGTTCATCCCGGCGGGACGGTTCTCGGGCGAGTTGGACGGCGTGACCACCAGGTAGCCCGTGCGCGGATCCTCCACGAGGAAGTCCACGAAGAACTCCGCCGCTCCCTTCATCAGGGGATACACCTCCGCCAGGTAGGCCTTGTCTCCGCTGTACAGGTAGCGCTCCCAGAGATGCTGGCACAGCCAGGCGCCGCCCGTGGGCCACAGGCCGCAATAGGCGAAATCCAGCACACCGGTGACGCGCCACAGGTCGGAGTTGTGGTGCAGCGTCCAGCCGCGGCAGCCGTACATTTCGCGCGCCGTGACCGCGCCGCTCTCCGAAAGGTCGCGGATCAGCTGCAGCAGCGGCTCGTGGAGCTCGGGCAGGTTCGTCAGCTCCGCCGGCCAGTAGTTCATCTCCGTGTTGATGTTGGTGGTGTAGTTGCCGCACCAGGGGGCCGTGGGGTGGGCGTTCCAGATGCCCTGGAGGTTGGCCGCCTGGGTGCCGGGCTGCGAGCTGCTGATCAGCAGATAGCGTCCGTACTGGAAATAGAGCGACACCAGCTGCGCGTCCCGGTTCTGCGCGAAAGTCCGGATCCGCTCGGGGATGGGTGCGTCGGGCACGCCCGAGGGGGCGAACTCAAGTTTCACGCGGGCGTACTGCTCCCGGTAGGCGGCCACGTGCGCCGCCAGGGCCTTGTCGTAGCGCTGGCCGCTGTTCTTCATATAAGCCGCATTGCGTGCATAAGGATCGCCGTCCACGGTCTTGTAGTCCACGAAGTTGGTGGCGACCGAGATGTGCAGCAGGAGCTCCGTAGCGCCCGTCACGACCAGGCTGCTGTCCGTCGCCTCGAGCTTTCCGCCCTTCGGCGTGGCCTTGACCTCGTCCACATAGCGGATGGCGCCGGGGATGCCGTTTTTCTCGGAGCCACTGCCCTCCAGACGCAGCCGGCCGCGGGCGGGCACGGACACGCGCACGTCGGGCATCGGCGTGGAGAACGACAGCGCGCAGCTGATGGCCTTCGGCTTCGACGCCGTGATGCGCACGACGATGAGCTGGTCCGGCTTGGAGGCGAAGGCCTCCTCGACATATTCCACCCCGGCCACGGTATAGCTGGTGCGGACGACGGCCCGCTCCAGGTCCAGTTCGCGGCGATAGCCGCTCACTTCCCCGCCGCGGCCGGAAAAGGCGATCTTCAGCGAACCGGCCGTCTGGTAGGACATTTCCTCGCCCACCGGCGAGACGAAGGTCTCGTCGCCGAGCTGCTGGGCTTCGTCATAACGGCCCGCGAAGATCAGTTCACGCATCTTCGGGAGGTTCTCCAGGGCCTTGGGATGCCAGTTCTCATAGGGTCCGCCCGAGGAGATGGTGTCCTCGTTGAGCTGGATCTCCTCCACGTCGGTCCCGCCGAAGATCATCGCGCCGATGCGGCCGTTGCCGATCGGCAGCGCCTCCTCCCAGTGGGCGGCGGGCCGGTCGAACCAGAAGGTGTTGGTCTGGGCGGGCAGGGCCGCCATCGCGGACAGCAGGCCCAGCAGGAGCGTTGTCAGTTTTTGCATAATGATGTGTTTCAGATCGGATATCTGACGGTGAAGCAGGCACCGCCCAGGGTGAAGGAACGGGAATAGGAGATGGACGCGCCGCAGCGCTCCAGGATGCTCCGGCTGATGGCGAGGCCGAGGCCGGAGCCGCCGTTCTTGGTGGTAAAGTTCGGGGTGAAGAGCCGCTCGACGTTCTCCTCGGACACGCCGGGACCGTCGTCCTCGACGACGATGTCCCAGAAGCCGTCCCGCACCGATTTGCGCAGCGACACGATGACGTGTCCGTCCGGCGCGTCGCCGATGGCCTGCACGGCGTTGCCGAGCAGGTTCACGAACACGCGGGTGAGCTGCGGCTTGGGGCCCTTGACCACGACGTCGGACAGGCCGAGGTAGTCGAAATGGATGTTCTCCCGGTTGTCGAACATCGAGATCTCCTCCTGCAGGAGCTTGTCCAGCACGATCTCCGTGTGCTCCTCGGTATAGAGTTTCGCGAAGGTGGAGAACTCGTTGGCTGTGTCCGTGAGGATGTCGATGTGGTCGAGGATGACCTTGCTGGCCTCCTCGAAGCGCTCCTGCCAGGCCGGATCGCCCTTGTCCTTGAGCCGTATCACCCGCTGGAGCTGGAGCTTCATCGGGGTGAGCGGATTCTTGATCTCGTGCGCCACCTGGCGGGCCATTCCGCTCCAGGCCTTGTCACGCTCGGCCTGCGCCAGCTTGCGCGAGCTCTCGGACAGTTCCGTGACCATACGGTTGTAGGCCGCGACGATGGAGGAGATCTCATCGTCCCGGTCGTAGTCGATATACTCCAGCGAGCCGAGGTCCGCCTGCTCCATCTTGCCGCTCATCTCGCTCAGCGGCTTGAACATACGGTCCACGATGCGCGACACCATAAAGAGCGCCATCAGCAGGAAGAGCAGGAACAGCGTCAGGATCGTCATCGAGTGCATCACCGCATCCTCCTCGAAATCGTAGGTCTCCTCGTTGTACGGGGAGCAGAGGATGGCCACCAGCGAGTCGTCCGCGGCGAACAGCGGTGCGTACATACTGTAGAACTTCAACATACCGAGCCGCTCCTGCTGGATGTACTGGCGGCGGTTGCGGTACATAATGTTGTAGTAGGCGGTCCCGTTCATCCGCTGTTCGGCCATCAGCTGGTCGGACACGACCGCGGTGGTGCTGAAGAGCATACGCCCGTCGGGCGAATAGAGGGTGATGTCGGTGCCGGTCTCCCCGCTGACCTGCTCGACGAGCATACGCAGCGCCTGCCAGTCCACGTAGGCGGCGGAAGGGAGTCCCTCCATCCCGGCATCCATGATGGCGATGATGGAGTTGACCTTGTCCGTCATCACCGACTGGCGGTTGCTGTCGTTGCGCGAGTACACGAAGAGTACGCTCACCAGGGCCATCGCCAGCAGGGTGAGCAGCAGCGACACCAGCAGGATCGCGGAAATCCGGGTCTTGTAATAGGACTTCTGGAAGACCGCTACCTTGGGACGGCGCAGCACGATGATGGAGAAGACCAGGAAGGCCAGCAGCGCCACCAGCACGCCGGCAACGACGTACGCCATCGGGCTGATGCTCGCGCGGGAGATCACCACGGATTCGTTCTCGCCCACCACGTCCAGGAAATGGGTGTAGCCGCCGGACTTGAGGTGGCCCCGGCGCGCGCCGTACATCTGCAGGTACAGCTCGTCGTCCATCCGCGTAGGATACGGGTAGCGGCCCTTGTAGGCCTGGAGGGTGCGGTCGGAATAGCGGGCGTAGGAATAGCCGGACGGCAGGGTCACCTGCCCCGGCGGGGTGATGCCGAAGATGCCGGCGTAGCCCCGGGCGCCCCGGACGTCCCGCAGCTCCACCCGGACCAGGATGCGGGAAATGGTCCCCTGATCGGAGAGGAAATAGAAGACGCCGACGTAGTACGGCCGGCCGGTGTCGCGCTTGACATACAGGAAGCGCGAGTCGTCGGCGATCGGCACGCCGTCACGCAGGGCGGCGTTGTATTCCATCGCGGCCTGCCGCGTGTTGTTGAATTCATTGAACACCCGGGCGGTCACGAGGTAGTCCCGCTCCCCGCCCGCGAAATAGTAGTCCGCGAGGCGGCTCTGGATGGCCTGGTCCGCCCCCTGGAAATGCGACAGCGCCGACAGGAACATATCGTCGGCGATCTGCGGCTCCATCCGGCGCAGGCGCAGCTCCATCGCTATGTCGCGGTCGAACGCGAGCCGGTTGGCCAGCAGCTCGGCGCGGTCCTGCTCCTTGCGGAAGCCCAGCACCGCCGCCGTCGCGATCAGGTACACGCCCAGCAGCAGGGAGAGCACCACGCGCCCGGTCAGGGAGAAGGCGTCGAAACGCCGGCCCGTGAACGCGTCGAACGCGGGGGCGGCCAGCTGCAGCAGCAGGGGGACGCTGAGCAGCATCGTGATGAACGACACATAGACCAGCACGCTGAACGGACTCAGCTGCGCCAGCTTGTACAGCTCCAGCGAGAAGCCCGAATTGAGGATGATGCTCCGCAGGGCGGCCTGCGAATACAGCACGATGCCCAGCACGGCGAGCACCGGACCGACGGCCAGCAGGATCCTGCGGCCCCGCGTGTCCGCGCGCGCCGCCAGCTCCTTCCGGACCATATACAGGCACACCGACAGGATCAGGATGGCCAGGTTGATCAGGATCACCGCACCCAGCGAATACAGCAGGTCGCCGCCCGCAAAGAGCATCGGCGAGAAGATCAGGATGCGGTTGCGGGAGAACTTCCCCCAGAAATACAGGCCGGCGAGCAGGACGATCACGCCCGCGCCCACCATATACAAACGCCGCACGGACCGCTCCGCGTCGAGGTACAGCAGGAAGGCGGCCAGGATGAAGAACAGGGCGAGCCAGACCAGCGGGGAGGAATCCCGGCTGGCGGAGAGGGACTCGCTCAGGATCTTGAACTGCGACCTGCCCTGCACGGTCACGGTCGTGCCTCCGTTCTCGGAGAGGGGCCGTATGGCATAGCGCCGGGGCAGGCGGAGCCGGGGGTTGACCATCGTGCTGCCGTCCAGCGACAGTTCGTCCATCACCTCCAGTCCCGCGATCACCCGCACAGAGGCGTCGCCGACCGTCTTGGCCAGATACCAGCGCGTACCCAGATTATAGAAGCCCGTGGAATCGCCCACCTGCAGGAGCGGCGATTCCGCCCCCACGCGCGGGTCCACCAGGAACGGGACATAGACCCGCTGGTTGATGTTGTCGTTGGCGACCGGGAATTCGTTGCACCAGGACTGGAGCGTGTCCGCACAGTAGCGGTAGATGACGAAATCCCGGGGGAACTTCTCGAGCTGCATCCACTGCGCCGGGTCCTGCGCCAGGGCCTGGGCGATGTAGTCGTCCAGACTGGCCATCCGGCGCTCCAGCAGCCGCTCCATCCGGCGCGCGGCGCCGGACGTGTCCCCCGGCCGCTGCGTGACCTGCAGCGAGGAGATGAACAGCGCCACGCCCACCACGAGCAGCGCCATGGCGATCCATTCCCGGATATGCTTTCCCACTTTCATTCGTGATGATAGGGCTCACCCCGCAGGATGGTGAAAGCCCGGTACAACTGTTCTGCAAAAATCGTTCTTACCAGCTGATGCGAAAAGGTCATCCTGGACAGGGACAGCTTCGCGTCCGCGCGGGCGTACACCGCCTCGGAAAAGCCGTATGCCCCTCCGATGACGAAGACCAGGTCGCGGGCCGAGTGCGCCAGGCGCCCTTCCAGCCAGTTCGCGAACTCCAGGGAGCGGTATTCCTTCCCTCTCTCGTCCAGCAGCACCAACTCGTCCGAGGGCTTGACCTGCTTGAGGATGCCCTCCCCCTCCCGCTGGCGGATCTGGTCCGTGGACAACGACGAAACCCCCTTCAATTCGGGGATCTCCTTCAGGGTGAAAGGCACGTAGTGTTCCAACCGGGAGACATACATCTCCAGGCCCTCCCGGACCCACGGAATATCCGTCCGTCCGACTGTGACCAGCGCGACTCGCATCTCTCCACAAATATAGTAATGTGGCTCGGTATTTGCAAACGTTTTACCACGTGCAACGCTTTCTGAAAATAGCAATTATATTGGTTGCGCTCCTGTTATGCGGACGCCTTGCGGCGCAGCCCGCAGGGTATGACGTATTCGTTCCCATCTGCAAATATATGGCGCAGGGCAACGCCGACAACCTCTCCGCCTGGTTCGACGACAACCTCGAGATCGCCGTCGTCTCCCAGGGCAGCAACGCCAGCAAGGCCCAGGCCAAGCAGATCGTCAAGACCTTCTTCGAGAACTACACCCCCCGCTCCTTCGAGGTCAACCACACCGCCGGACGGGACAATATGAAATACGCCCTGGGCACGCTCAAGGCCGGCGGAGAGAATTTCTCCGTCACGATTTTCGTCAGTTCGAAGGGCAAGAGCTACAAGATCCAGCAGCTCAAGATCGAGCGACTGTAGTCGCGATCCCGTCCACTTCCTCCTCTTTCAAATCCGGATACAGCGGAAGGCAGAGTACGCCGTCCGCGAAGCGGCGCGCGACGGGGACGTCCGCCCGGGCGGCGTACGGCGTGCCGGCATAGCAGTCCAGGTCCGGAATCAGCGGATAGAAATACTTGCGGGCGTGGATGCCGGCCGCTTCCAGTCGGTCGAAGGCGGCGTCCCGCGCGGCCCGGTCGTCGAACACGACCGGGAAATAGGCGCCGTTGGGCTCGACGCCCTCCCGCGGGGCGGGCAGCCGCAGGCCCGGACGGCCGGCGAGCAGCGCGCGGTAATGCGCCGCGTGCTCCAGGCGCCGGGCGATATCTTCCTTCACGTGCCGCAGGTTGCACAGGCCCATCGCCGCCTGGAACTCGCTCATCTTGGCGTTGCCGCCCACGGCGGCGCAGGTCTCCTCGTCGCGGATTCCGAAATTCTTGTCGTCCTCCAGGGCCTGCAGCAGCGACGCGTCCGCCGTGCAGACGGCGCCGCCCTCGATGGTGGAGAAGACCTTGGTCGCGTGGAAACTGAGCACGGAGGCGTCGCCGAAGCCGGCGGCCGGCAGGCCGCGGTAGCGGACCCCGAAGGCGTGGGCTGCGTCGTAGAGAACTTTCAGGCCGTGCCTGGCGGCGAAAGCGCCGATGCGCTCCACGTCGCAGACGTTGCCGTACACGTGGACGGGCAGGATGGCGGCCGTGCGCTCAGTCAGGAGGCCCTCCAAGCGGCCGGGATCCAGGGTCCCGTCCTCCTCCAGCACGTCGCAGAAGACGGGCGTCAGGCCACTGCGCACGATGACGTGCGTCGTGGAGACGAAACTCAGCGGCGTGGTGATCACCTCCGCGCCGGCGGGCAGCCGCAGCGCGGCGAGCGCCGCCTCGAGCGCCAGGTGGCCGTTGGTGAACAAGACGGCGTGCGGAATCTCCAGGCATTGTTCCAGCCCCTCCCGGAAACTTTCGTGCTCCTCCCCCATATTGGTCAGGATGTGGCTGTCCCAGATCTTGCGGATCTGCTCGCAGTATTCCTCGAAAGGAGGCAGGGAGGTGCGGGTGACGTTGATCTTCTTCATAATCAATGGGCATAGTGGCGCAGACGCCGGCGGATGACGCGGTGGTAGCGTCCTTCGGTATATTCGTCCAGGGCCTCGAGCATCCGGGTCCGCCGCTGCCTGAACGCAGCGTTGCGGGAGCGGTGCTGGCTGGACCAGGAGCCGGGCGTGCCTTTCCGGTACACGGACATACACTTATGCAGATAATACATCCCGCCGCGCAAGGAACACTGGATCTGCAGGGAATAGTCGTTGGCAAGGATCTCCCGCATAGGAGTCTGCCGCAGGTAAGCCTCGCGGCGGCACAGGAGTGAGGCCGTGGCCACGAAATAGCCCCCGCCCAGGATCACCCGCTTCGCCGGGAACAGGCGGTCGAACGGCGCCGGCGCCACGTGGCCGCGCGGCTTGCCGCCCTTGATGCGCAGCGCCCGGTGCGCGCAGATATCCACGCCGGGACGCGCCTCCAGGGCCGCCACCTGCATCTCGAGCTTGTGCGGGTCGGTCCAATAGTCGTCCCCTTCGCAAAGCGCCACGTAACGGCCCCGGATCAAGGGATGCAGGAAGGTGCGCGAGATGTTGACCCCCTTCGAGTACTGGTTCTCCGTCTGGTACACGCCGCGGATCAGGTCCGGATAGCGGCGCTCGTACTCCCGCACGATCTCCGCCGTGCCGTCGGTGGAGGCGTCGTCGTGCACGAGCACCTCGAAGCGCCACGGGGCCTGCTGCGCGACGAAGCCCTCGAGCGCGTCGCGGATGAAGGCCGCGTGGTTGTAGGTCACGCAGACCACGGTCACCATCACCTCATCCATCGATCCAGGTATAATCGTCCAGCATCGCGTGCACCGCGTCCGGAGAGTTGAACATAATGGCGTCCAGGATGGAGAGCCGCTCGACGAAGTTGTCGCCGAACTGCTTGTACGGCTTCAGCTGCGGCTGGATGAAGCGCAGGCGTATGCCGTGCCGGGCGAATTCCTCGAAGTCGTAGAGCTTCTGCCCGCCGGGCAGGTTGATGTAGGTGTCGGCACCCAGGCGGGCGCAGAAATCGTAGATGCGCTCCTCGCGCCGGAGCAGGCTGTTGCCCGGCAGGTCGGAAGAATGGCTGATGGGCGTGGTGATGCCCAGATAGGCGCAGACTTCCCGGATCGAGTTCTCCAGGAACAGGAGCATACTGCGCTCCGGACATTTCAGGATACGCTCCGCAAGGGCGTAACCCTCCTTGAAGAAAGGCGCCCTGTGGTAAGCCATCTCCAGGGTGCGGAACTTGTCGTTCAGCCAGGCGGGCTTCATCGCCACCTTCTTGTCCAGGATGAGCCGGGAGGGCGTGTGCTCGACCATTTCCACCCGGAAATAATGCGGATGCCCGTTGACGAGGATCTTGTTGCGGTTCACCCAGCCCGCCTTGATGTAGTCGTAGTCGTCGGCGATCAGGAAGCCGTCGGCGGCGTGGATCAGCTGCCAATAGCCCAGGTACGGGAGGAAATAAGGCTGGTTGCCGGACAGGGTCATAGGATGTCGCAGCAGGCAAGAAGTTCAGGGTCGTCGGTATGCAGGGGGCAGGCCTTGCGGTCGTCTCCCACGTTGGTCACGGGCAGGCTCGAGCAGCGGAACAGGCCCGAGTCGAAGTAGCGGTCGTCCACGCAGAGCATCATCCCGCAGAAGTAGTCCTCGAAGCGCTTGCCCTCCCATTCGGTCGGGACGGTGCGCTGGTCCAGGAAGGGCTGGAGTATCATCCCGTCCACCCCGCGGCGCCACAGCCGGCGCCAGGCGGGCCTGCGTTCCAGCACGCCGGCGTGCACCCCCTCGCTCTTGCCCAGGCGGCAGGGCTTCAGGATATAGCCGTCCTTGTCGGCGCGGGCGTCCTCCAGGACGGCGGACGCGGCGGGATCCGAGCAGTCGTAGGTAGGGATGGCGTGCGCACGCAGGAAAGCCGTGTCGTCCGGGTCCAGGAAACGGCCGGTGAAGGCGTCGTCGAACCACAGCCGCATAAAGCGCTTGTCGTGGATCAGGAAGATGTTGCGGAAGTCACTGATCATCCCCACGTCCATCATAGCCCGCAGGGTGTCCGTCTCATAAGCCAGCAGGTCCCGCTGGTTGAGCGCGCTGACCACGAACGCGCCCTCCCGGGCCCATTCGGCGCGGCGCGCCTCCACCTCCGGCGCCTCGATCAGCTCGACGCTACAGCCGTCCGCCTCATAGAACCGCTTGTACAGCCGGATCTCGCTGCTGCGGTCGGCGCTCTTCAGCACATACAGCTGCTTGCGCCCGCCGGGCAGCGCCCGCATACAGTCCATCAGCTCTCCGTAGCGGGTGTCCCGTTCCTTGTCGGGAAAGCGCTCCATAAAGCGCTTGGCGGCATACTCGGCAAATACGGAGATGAAGATGCCGTGCGCGAAGAAACGGGAGGTGATCTCACAGATCTTCAGCGCCCCGTCCCGGGTCACGATGTAATCGGGCCGCCAGGTGCCGGCCCGGAAGGGGTAGCGGCTCTGGAGCTCCAGGATCTCCAGCTCCTTCTCGCCCAAGGGCAACAGGGAAGGCACGAAGTCCCGGTAGTTCAGCGCGAAGTATTCCGCGCAGCGGTACAGGATGCCGTGCAGGCGGCGCAATTCGTCGCGGCGCTGCGAGGTGATCCCGACCGGACGGTCGTGGTACCAGCGAAGATAGTATGGCGCGAGGTCGTCAAACATCGCGGAAGAGTCCGGACTGGTAGCCCAGGCACTGGAATCCGTTGCGATTGATGATAGGAATCTCTTCCGGGGTGATGCCCAGCTGGCCGCGCACCCAATAGCAGATGCTCACGCTCATACCGAGCGTGTCGGTGTAGCGCATCATCTTCTCGATCGCGGCGCGGCTCAACGCCCGGTCGGGCGCCGTGCGGCCGCGCTGCTTGCGGTGGTCGGCGTTTGCCGGGGGCAGGTAGGCCTCGTAGAGTTCGCGCTCCAGCGCGCGGTCGAAGTGGCCCAGCAGGGGCCCCAGCATCGAGAGGTTCTCCATACAGGCGGTCAGGAACTCCGGCTTGTAATTGATGATGCCCACCGCGTGCAGGGCATCGAAGAAGGCGTGCATATGCTCGTCCGTCAGCCAGGGCAGGATGATGGGCTGGATGAGGGCGGAATTGGCGGGAATCCCCCGCTCCTGGCAGAGCTTCACCGCGGCGAGGCGCTCCGAGAGCGGCGCGGCATACGGCTCCAGCAGGTCCCGGAAAGCGTCCGGCATGATGGACACGCTGGTGTTGAACTGCATCTTGTCGCGCAGCTGCTCGAACAGGTCCAGCACCGACTCGCCGCCATCCTCGATCAGCAGGTGTCTGGTACCGGCCTTGGACGCGATGAAGAGCCGAGCCTGGGAATCCGGGCAGCGGCGGAAATGGTCGATGAATTCCCGGAGTATCCTGTGGGCGATGCCCGTCAGCAGGGTCGGCTCCTGGAAGGCTTCGGTCTTGGGCGAGAAATAGTAGTAATGCGGACTGTTCTCGCTCCCGGGCCCGTTCTTCTCATCGAGCAGCGCCCGGACATACAGGTGATAGTTGTCCAGGGCGATGAGCGGCTGCTCGTGGACGCCGTCCGTGACCAGGCAGTACTGGCAGCCCACCCCGCACCCCTTCACGGGGTTGATCTCGTAGGTCAGCGTGGGGCAGTGGCCGGTGTAATTGTGGATCTCCGTCTCCACCGCGGCGGGATCGATATCCTCCACGGTGTAACGCGGGCGAGGCAGCAGCATATGCTCCCGCATACGCTGCCGGAACACCTCCGATCCGCGCGCGAGCCCCGCCAGGGTCTCCGGCGCCGGGACTGTTTCTACGCCCAACTCCCGGAGATAAGCAGCATCGACAGTGCGGGCCGCCAGCTCCGGGAGCGCGTAGAGATCAATCTCTCTGGAATAGATCGGGGTGTACTCGATGGCCTTAGGCGCGGCCGCCATAGGAACGGTCTGAGGTGTTGACGGTGATCTTCTCCCCGGTCTCGATGAAGAGCGGGACCATAACCTTGGCGCCGGTCTCGAGGGTGACTTCCTTGAGGGCGGAGGTGGAGGCGGTGTTGCCCTTGACCGCAGGCTCGGAATACGTGACCTCGAGGGTGACGTAGGTCGGGAGTTCGCAGGTGAGGCAGCGCTCCTCGCCCACCACGAACATCATCTCGACGTGCTGGCCTTCCTTCATCAGGTCGGAGTTCTCGACGACGTCCTTCGGGAGGAGGATCTGCTCATAGGTCTCCTCGTGCATGAAGTTGAAACCGTCCTCTTCGGCATAGAGGAACTGGTAGGGACGGCGCTCGACCTCGATCGTCTCGATCTTCATGCCGGCCGTGAACGTATTCTCCAGGATGTTGCCGTTCTCCAGGTTGCGAAGCTTGGTCTTTACGAAAGCGGGGCCTTTGCCCGGCTTGACGTGCTGGAACCAGACAATCTGGCACGGTTTGCCGTTGTACTTGAGGAAAAGTCCGTTTTTGAAATCAGCTGTTGTTGCCATAAACTCGTTATCTCTTATTGGTTTGTATCTCGTTATATCTTGGCAAATTTAACGATTTGCCCCAATTATTGCAAATTTTTGATGGCCTCGGCCACGTCCTGCAGCAACCAGCCGGGCGTGGAGGTCGCCCCGCACACCCCCACCCGGTCCTCCGGGCGGAACCATTCGCGGCGGAGCTCCGCCGGGGAGCCGACGTGCCAGGTGCGGATGTTGGCGCTGCGGCAGCGCTCGCAAAGCACCTTGCCGTTGGAACTGTCCTTGCCGGACACGAACACGACGGCGTCGTGGAGCCGTGCGAAATCGGACAGCTCCCGGCGGCGCGACGCCACCTGCCGGCAGATGGTGTCGTGGACCGTCAGGCTGGCGCCGTCCATCGCGCCGGAGAGCAGCTCGCGCACCTGCCTGTAGCCGTCCGGGCTCATCGTGGTCTGTGAGAACAGCTCGATGTCGCGGTCGGTCCGCAGGCTGCCGTCGGACAGGCGCGACTGCAGCTGCTCCTGGGTCTCGACCACAAGCACGCCGCCGTCCACCTGACCCACCAGTCCCAGCACTTCGGGATGGCCGATCTTGCCGAAGATGACGATCTGCCCGCCCCGCCCGCTGAGGCGCTCGTGCGCCTCGCGTATCTTCTTCTGGAGCTCCAGCACCACGGGGCAGGTGCAGTCAACCAACTGAAAACCGAGCTCCCGGGCCCGCTCATAGACCTGCGGCGGCTCACCGTGGGCCCGGATCAGCAGGGTCTCCCCCGCCACCGGATCCTGCATCTGCTCGAGGTCGTCCCGGTCGATGGTCACGAGCCCGCGCGCCTCCAGGCGCCCCAGCTCCTCCTCGTTGTGGACGATGGCGCCGAGCGAATACAGACATTTCCCGCTCTCGAGGTAACGCTCAGCCGTGCCGATGGCCCGGATCACGCCCCCGCAGAAACCGGAGTTCTTATCTATCTCAACCTGCATTATACCTCCTCCGGAGCCTCCAGCAGGCCGAATTTCCCGCGGATCAGGCCTTCCGCCCACGCGATCTCGTCGGTCAGGCCCATATCGGAATTATTCAGCACGAAAGCATCTTCGGCGCGCCGGAGCGGGGAGGTCTCCCGGTGGGAGTCGATGTAGTCACGTTCTTCGAGATTCTTCATCACCTCCTCGAAGACGGGGTTCTCGCCTTTGGACACCAGCTCGTCGAAGCGGCGCTGGGCGCGCACTTCCGGCCGGGCGGTCATAAAGATCTTGATCTCCGCGTTCGGGAAGACGGTGGTGCCGATGTCGCGGCCGTCCATCACCACGCGTCCCGCCGCGGAGAAGGCGTGCAGGCGCGCATCCACCCAGGCCCGCACATACGGGACGGCAGCGATCGGGCTCACCTGCGCGGAGACCTCCATCGAGCGTATCTGCTTCTCGATGTTGCGGTCGCCCATAAAGAGCGTGGTGCCCGCCTCGAAGTGCAGGTCGAGCGTCTCCAGGGCCTGCTCCAACGCGGGTTTGATGGTATTTTTCGGGGTGATCAGCTTCTTCTCCTGCGCGAAGAGGGTGACGCCGCGGTACAGGGCGCCGGAGTCCAGGTACAGGAAGTCGAAATGCGTGGCGATCAGCTTGGCAAGCGTGCTCTTACCCGTAGAGGAATAGCCGTCGATGGCTATGGTAATGTCTGGAATGCGCATGGTTATTCGGTTTTAGTTTTCGATTGTTCGTATTCGGCCCGGGCGCGCTCCACGGACACGGAGCGTTTGAGGACGAAGCCGGAGCCCAGGTATTTGGTGCGGACGTCCTCGTCCGCGGCCAGTTCCTTCGGGGTGCCCTGCTGCAGGATGGTGCCTTCGTAGAGCAGGTACGCCCGGTCCGTGATCGCCAGCGTCTCGCCCACGTTGTGGTCGGTGATGATGACGCCGATGTTGCGGTATTTGAGCTTGGCGATGATGTACTGGATGTCCTCCACCGCGATCGGGTCCACCCCGGCGAAGGGTTCGTCGAGGAGGATGAACTTCGGATCGATCGCGAGGGCGCGGGCGATCTCGCAGCGGCGCCGCTCGCCGCCGGAGAGCTGGATGCCCAGCGACTTGCGCACCTTGGACAGGTTGAATTCGTCGATGAGCGATTCCAGGCGGCGGTAGCGCTCCTCCTTGGGGATGTTCCGCATCTCCATCACGGAGAGGATGTTGTCTTCGACCGACATCTTGCGGAACACGGAGGCGTCCTGCGGCAGGTAGCTGATGCCCTTCTGGGCCCGCTGGTACATCGGCAGGCCGGTGATCTCCTCGTCGTCGAGGAAGACGCGGCCGTCGTTGGGGACGATCTGTCCCGTGATCATATAGAAACTGGTGGTCTTGCCGGCGCCGTTCGGGCCGAGGAAGCCGACGATTTCGCCTTGTTCGACCTCCATCGACACGCCTTTGACGACCGTGCGCAGGCCGTATTTCTTGACCAGGTTTTCGCAGTGCAGTTTCATTCGTTCCCTTTATTTGATATCCAGCCCGAGGTCCACCACCAGGTTGCGGACCTCTTCGTTCTTGCTCATCAGGTCTTCGGCCTTCTCCGTCGGCATATAGATGCGCGGGGCCTGTTCTTCTTCCTGCGGGACGACCGGCTCCAGCCGGATCTTGCCGCAGTCGCAGAGCTTGGCATAGCGCCCTTCGAGGTCGCGCAGCATACGCTCTTCGATCCATTTCTTCTGGGCTTCGTTGGTCACCGTGAACGAGATGACCTTCCGGCCGTCCTCCTCGCGGAAGTTCAGCGCCGCGTTGGCCAGGGCGTTGGCCAGGCGCGGCTGGCCGCCGTACTGCGCGGACAGCTCCTTCCATTTCTCCGAGAGGACGTCGTCCGCCGGCAGCGCCTGCTCCTGGGGCGCCGGCGTGCTCGCCGGCATCACCTCGGGCTCGTCTTCGCTAAGCAATGCACTCAGCGACAACGACGAAGCCTTCTTCCTTCGGGCTGCGGTGGAGTCACTGCCGTCAGCCGGTACAGGGGCGGTTTCTGTTTGTTTTGCAGCCTCTTCCTGCTGTGCGGAGCTGGCAACTGCCTCCGGCGACCGTAGCCACCCTCGGCTCCGTAAGAGGGAGGGGCCCGCAGACGCAGTCTGTGGGAGGGGTCCGGCAGCGCCGGACGTCGAAGGAGGCAGTTCGCCAGTCCGCGCAGGAGAGGCTGCCGGAACTTGCTGTAAGAATGCCAACTTCATCAAGGCAAATTCGATGTGCAGTCGCGGGTTGGTGGCGCGGCTGTAGCCGGCTTCACAGGAAGTGGTGATGCCGAGGGCGTCGTAGATCCACTTCACGCTGCAGCGCTCCCCCTGCTCCTGATAGCGCGCCCGCAGGGAATCCGGCAGGTCCAGCAGGGCCTCCAGCCCACCCGTGCGGCTGACAAGCAGGTCCCGCAGGTGCTTGCTCAGCGCCGCCACGAAATGCTGCGCGTTGAAGCCCTTCGCGAGGATCTCGTCGAAGATGAGCAACGCGCTCGCATAGTCGCCGGTCAGGAAAGCCTCCACCAGGCGGAAACTGTAGTCGTAGTCCAGCACGCCGAGGTTGCGGATCACGTCCTCATAGACGACCTCCGTCCCGCAGAACGCGACCGTCTGGTCGAAGAGCGTGAGGGCGTCGCGCATCGCGCCGTCGGCCTTGTGCGCGATCACGTGCAGGGATTCGTCGTCGATCGTGACTCCCTCCTTGGTGGCGATTTCGCGCAGGTTGCGCACCATATCGGGCACGCCGATGCGGTTGAAATCGTAGGTCTGGCAGCGGCTCAGGATGGTCGGCAGGACCTTGTGCTTCTCCGTGGTCGCCAGGATGAAGATGGCGTGTGCGGGCGGCTCCTCCAGCGTCTTGAGGAAGGCGTTGAAGGCCGCGGTCGACAGCATATGGACCTCATCGATGATGAACACGGAATAGCGCCCCACCTGCGGCGGGATCTGCACCTGGTCCATCAGCGTCTTGATATCGTCCACGCCGTTGTTGGACGCCGCATCCAGTTCGTGGATGCAATAGGAGCGCCCCTCGGCGAAAGAGCGGCAGGAGTCGCACTCGCCGCAGGGTTCCAGCTCCGGGCCCGGATTGGCACAGTTGATGGTCTTGGCGAAGATGCGCGCCGCGCTGGTCTTGCCCACGCCGCGGGGACCGCAGAACAGATAGGCGTGCGCGAGCTGCCCGCGCCGGATCGAGTTCTTGAGGGTCCGTGCGATATTGTCCTGTCCGATCAGGGACTCAAACGAGTCCGGACGGTACTTTCTGGCTGATACAACGTAGTCTGACATGATTCACAAATGTAGTGATTTTTATGCAACTACAGATTCACATAGGTCTTGACGTCGGCGGCGGAGACGGGCTCGCCGCCGAGGATGAGCAGGCGGTCGACGACGTTGTCCAGCTCGCGGATGTTGCCCGGCCAGTGCTTCTGCTTCAGCAGTTCCACGGCCTCGGGCGAGAAACTGCGGGGCTTGGCGCCGTCGGTGTACTTCCCGAGGAAATAGTCGATCAGCAGGGGGATGTCGTCGCGGCGCTCGTCCAGCGACGGGACCCGGATCACGATGACGCTGAGCCGGTGGTAGAGGTCCTCGCGGAAGGTCCCTTTCTCGATCTCCTTCGCCAGGTCCTTGTTGGTCGCGGCGATCACGCGCACGTCCACCTCGATGTCCTTGTCGGAGCCCACGCGGGAGAGCTTCTTCTCCTGCAGGACGCGAAGCACCTTGGCCTGCGCCGCCAGGCTCATATCCCCGATCTCGTCGAGGAAGAGCGTGCCCCCGTCGGCCTGCTCGAACTTGCCCTTGTGCTGCTTGATGGCCGAGGTGAAGGAACCCTTCTCGTGGCCGAACAATTCACTTTCGATCAATTCGGAAGGAATGGCCGCGCAGTTGACCTCGATGAAGGGCATCGCGCTGCGGTCGCTCAGCTGGTGGAGGTTGCGCGCCACCAGCTCCTTGCCGGAACCGTTGGGGCCGGTGATCAGCACCCGCGCGTCGGTCGGCGCCACCTTCGAGATCATATCGCGGATCAGCTGCATCGGCGCGGATCCGCCTATCATATCGGCGCCATAGACCTTCTTCTTGAGGGCCTTGTTCTGCGTGGTCAGGGTGACCTTCTCCGTGGCGTTCTTGATCGTGATGAGGATGCGGTTGAGGTCCAGCGGCTTCTGCACGAAGTCGAAGGCGCCCTTCTTGATGCAGTCCACGGCGGTCTCGATGTCGGCGTGGCCGGAAATCATCACCACCGCGGCGTCCAGCCCCATCTCGGTGAACTTGCCGAGCACCTCGACGCCGTCCATTCCGGGCATCTTGATGTCGCAGAACACCACGTCGTATTTGTCCTTCTCCACCTTCTCGAGGGCCTGGGCGCCGTCTTCTGCGGTGTCCACCTCGTAGCCCTCGTCGGTGAGGATCTCTCCCAGCGAATTGCGGATCGCCCGCTCGTCGTCAACTATCAGTACTTTCATCGTCGTGTCTCCTTGTTTAACCAATCTGGGCGCCGTTGGCGACGACTTCCTGCGGGGTGATGAAACGCATCGAACCGTCGCCCTGCTTCGCCATCAGGATCATACCCTTGCTCTCGATGCCGCGGATGGTGCGGGGCTGCAGATTCGCCAGGATGCAGATCTGCTTGCCGACCATCGCCTCCGGCGTGTAGTATTCGGCGATGCCGGAAACGATCACGCGCCTGTCGATCCCAGTGTCGATCGTGAGTTTGAGGAGCTTGTCCGTCTTGGGGACGCGCTCCGCCGCCAGGACCGTGGCCGTGCGGATGTCCATCTTGTCGAACTCCTCGAAGGTACATTCTCCCTTCTGCGGAGCGACCTGCTTCGCCGCCTCGGCCTGGGCCGCCGCCTCGCGCTCGGCGCGGATGCGGTCCAGCCGGTCCAGCTGCGCCTGGATGGCGTCGTCCTCGATCTTGGCGAAGAGCAGCTCCGCCTGCCCGAGCTGGTGGCCGGCAGGCAGCACCTGCGGACGGCCGAGGACCTCCCAGTCGAGGCCGGAGCCGAGCATCTCGCGCAGCCGCGCGGCGGCGAACGGGGTGAAGGGCTCGAAGGCGATGGCGAGGTCCGCGCAGATCTGCAGGGAAATGTTCAGGATCGTCGCCGTGCGGTCCAGGTCCGTCTTCGCGACCTTCCAGGGCTCCGTGTCGGAGATGTACTTGTTGCCCACGCGGGCGATGCCCATCGCATCCTTGAGCGCTTCGCGGAACTTGAAGCCTTCGATGTTCTTCTCCATCGAGGCCTTCAGCAGCGGAATCTCCGCCAGGACCTCCTTGTCGATGTCCTCCAGCGTGCCGCAGGCCGGCACCTTGCCGCCGAAATACTTGTGCGTCAGCACCATGGCCCGGTTCACGAAGTTGCCGAAGATGGCCACAAGTTCACTGTTGTTGCGCTGCTGGAAGTCCTTCCAGCTGAAGTCGTTGTCCTTGGTCTCGGGGGCGTTGGCCGTGAGCACGTAGCGCAGGACGTCCTCCTTG
>JAEEGG010005083.1_pt1 | contig 31514 bp, 22 predicted proteins | sample 9134161 | NCBI WGS metagenome assembly JAEEGG01 (sample SAMN16246543, study PRJNA631951) | gut metagenome | biome: gut microbiome; feature: rumen; material: CR-attached | host: Bos | place: Iran: Karaj | collected 2018-10
GTTGAGCTCGACCAGAAGATCAACGTTGTCATCCTCGACTTCGACGACGAGAAGCGTCGCATCGCTCTCGGTCTGAAGCAGCTCACTCCTCATCCTTGGGATGCTCTGGATCCTGACCTCAAGGTGGGCGACCACGTGAAGGGTAAGGTAGTTGTTATTGCTGACTACGGTGCATTCGTAGAGATTCAGCCTGGTGTTGAGGGTCTGATCCACGTTTCTGAGATGTCTTGGAGCCAGCACCTCCGTTCTGCCCAGGAGTTCCTGAAGGTAGGTGACGATATTGAGGCTGTTATCCTGACTCTCGACCGCGACGAGCGCAAGATGTCGCTTGGTATCAAGCAGCTCCGCGAGGATCCTTGGGAGGCTATCGAGAACAAGTATCCCGTTGGCAGCAAGCACACTGCAAAGGTTCGTAACTTCACCAACTTCGGTGTATTTGTAGAGCTTGAGGAAGGTGTTGACGGTCTGATCCACATCAGCGACCTTTCATGGACCAAGAAGGTAAAGCATCCTTCTGAGTTCACACAGGTTGGTGCTCAGATCGACGTGATCGTTCTGGATATCGACAAGGAGAACCGTCGTCTCTCTCTCGGTCACAAGCAGCTCGAGGAAAATCCTTGGGATGTATTCGAGGCTAAGTACACCGTTGGTTCTATCCACGAGGGTAAGATCAGCGAGATGCTCGAGAAGGGCGCCGTTGTACAGCTCGAGGAGAACGTTGAGGGCTTCGCTACTCCTAAGCACCTTGTGAAGGAGGATGGCTCTCAGGCTGCTCTGGGTGAGACACTCCAGTTCAAAGTGATTGAGTTCAACAAGGACAGCAAGCGTATTATCCTTTCTCACAGTCGTACCTTCGAGGATCCCGCACGTGAGGAGAAGAAGGCTGCTGCCAAGAAGACTCGCGCAGCCAAGAAGGACGATGCTCCGAAGATCGAGAATGTTGCTGCCAGCACCACACTTGGTGACATCGACGCTCTGGCTCAGCTGAAGGCCCAGATGGAGGGCGAGAGCAAGAAGAAGTAATTACACTTCCCCACTCTATAATCATGAATCCCTCAGCCACGCGGCTGGGGGATTCTCTTTTGGCATAGAATTTGCATAGCAAAACAAAAATAGTAAGAAATAAAATAGTAAAGCTATGCAAAAAGGTAACATCGGGGTTACAACCGAGAACATCTTCCCCGTCATCAAAAAGTTTCTCTATTCAGATCATGAAATTTTCCTTCGCGAGATGGTTTCAAATGCCGTCGACGCTACCCAGAAGATGAAAACCCTCGCCGCTCAGGGCGAATACAAGGAAGATCTGGGCGACCTGACCGTTCGCGTGAACTTTGATGCCGACAAGGGCACCATCACTATCAGCGATCACGGTATCGGTATGACCGAAGAGGAGATCGACAAGTATATTAACCAGATTGCTTTCTCTGGCGTTACCGACTTCCTTGAGAAATACAAGGACAACGCCAACAACATCATCGGCCACTTCGGTTTGGGTTTCTACTCATCGTTTATGGTGTCGAAAAAGGTAGAGATTGTCACCAAGAGCTACAAGGAAGGCGCAAAGGCCGTGAAGTGGAGCTGCGATGGAAGTCCTGCCTACGAGATCGATGATGCTGAGCGCGAGGAGCACGGATCGGATATCATCCTCTACATCGATGACGACTGCAAGGAGTTCCTCGACAAGTATAAGCTTGAAGGTCTGCTCCAGAAGTACTGCAAGTTTATGGCTGTACCCATCGCTTTCGGCAAGAAGCAGGAGTGGAGCAACGAGGAGAAGAAAATGGTCGACAAAAACGAGGACAATATTATTAATAATGTAGAGCCCCTGTGGACAAAGGCCCCCTCAACCCTGAAGGACGAGGACTACAAGAGCTTCTATCGCACCCTCTACCCCATGAGTGACGAGCCATTGTTCTGGATTCACCTGAACGTGGACTATCCCTTCAACCTGACGGGTATCCTCTATTTCCCGAAGATCAAGTCGAACATCGAACTGCAGAAGAATAAGATTCAACTCTACTGCAATCAGGTATTCGTAACCGATCAGGTGGAGGGCATCGTACCAGAATTCCTCACACTGCTTCACGGTGTTATCGACTCTCCCGATATTCCCCTGAACGTATCACGTTCATATCTCCAGAGCGATCGCGAGGTGAAGAAGATTTCTACCTACATCACCAAGAAGGTGGCCGACCGTTTAAAGGCTATCTTCAGTGAGAACCGTAAGGAGTACGAAGAGAAGTGGGACGACCTGAAACTCTTCATCAATTACGGCATCCTGAGTGAAGACGGTTTCTACGATCGCGCTAAGGAGTTCGCCCTGATGAAAGATACGGAGGGGAAGTATTTCACATTCGATGAATACAAGACACTCATTGAGGCCAACCAGAAGGATAAGGATGATCAGCTCGTCTACCTCTATGCCACCGACAAGGAGGAGCAGTACTCTTACATCAAGGCCGCTCAAGATAAGGGCTACAATGTGCTGTTGCTCGATGGTCAACTCGATGTGCCCACTATCCAGACACTGGAGCAGAAATTCGAGAAAAGCCGTTTCACCCGTGTAGACAGTGACACCATCGAACGCCTCATTGTGAAGAGCGATGCGCCCAAGAACAACCTCTCGGAGGAGCAGAGTGACAATTTGTCAGCCGTCTTCCGCACTCAGATGCCTAAAATCGATAAGACGGAGTTTATGGTTCAGGTGGATGCTCTCGGTGAGAATGCCCGTCCTGTTATCATCACACAGAACGAATATATGCGTCGTATGAAGGAGATGAGCAAGTTCCAGCCAGGTATGAGTTTCTATGGTCAGATGCCCGACTCCTTCAATATCGTACTCAACTCCGACCATCCTTTGGTGAAGAAAGTACTCGAAGAGAGTGAGACCGCTACCGCTGAGGCACTAAAGCCTATCATAGCCGAACTGAAGGGTCAGGAAGCCCGTCTGGCAGCCATCCGTGCCGCTCAGGACAAGAAGAAATACGACGAATTGACTCAGGAGGATAAAGATCAGAAGGCCGAAGCTGAGAAGGCTGTACAGGAACAGAAGGACAAGAAGACACAGGTCATCGCTGACTATGCGAAAGGAAACTCTGTTGTACACCAGCTCATCGACCTCGCACTCCTTCAGAACGGTATGCTGAAAGGTGAAGCACTCGATAAGTTCCTACAGCGTAGCGTTGATCTTATCAAATAGTTCTATTATCATAAAAAAGGCTCCCTTCGGGGAGCTTTTTTTATCTTCGTAACTCACGAAGATGTGACTTATAAGCCTTACGCAGTTTCCGTACGGCCTTGTCCCGGATCTGTCGAACACGTTCTCGTTTCAAATCCATATCCTCTGCAATCTCTGCCATCGTCTCGTGCTCCTGGTCTATACCAAACCACGCATTCACCACCCTACTTTCCCGTTCATCGAGCACACCCAGCGCATACTCTACGGCTTCCTCTATTGCCTCAGAATACACATGCTCGTCGGCCAATGGGGCATCCTGATTCACTAAGACAGCCAGCAAACTCATATTCGTACGATGTCCCAGCGGAGCATCCACAGAGAGCGGCATACTCTGCTGACGGGCCGTCACCTCGTCTTTCACATTCTTCGGAACCTTGTAAAGACCAGCCTGCTGATCGATGGCACGCTCCATCTGCTGACGGACATAGACGACGGCAAAGTTGACGAACCTGACACCTTTGGAGGCATCAAACTTAGAGGCAGCCTTCATCAGTCCAAAGTTACCTTCACTAACGAGATCCTCCATTGCCACGCCCTTACCCTTATACTGACGGGCTATGGACACCACAAACCTTAGATTGGCCTCCACAAGTTTAGAGAGAGCCCGTTGGTCACCATTGAGAATCTTCGAAGACAGTTCTCGCTCTTCTGCATCGCTAAGAAGAGCCTCCTTTCCTATCTCATCAAGATATCTGTTTAACGCTGAATCTACCATATTCTTTTTTCTTTTGCTGCAAAGATAAGAAATAATTTCTATATGACAAAACAAAGGTCGTGACAAGATTCAACTTTTGTTAATATTGATGGGAAAATTACAAATAATTGGCTAAAAATGAGTACTTTTGGCTCTTGATTTAATAAGTATTAGTATGATTGATCATATTATACGAAAAAGGATAATTCATGGACGATTTGAAAAAAGGGTTTCGTGACGGCATGCCTATTGCATTGGGCTATTTTGCCGTCGCCTTCTCGCTGGGCATCATTGCCAAGCAAGCGGGACTGACAGCAGCCATCGGATTTGTGAGCAGTTTCTTTACCCGTGCCTCAGCGGGCGAATATGGTGTCTATACGCTTGTTGCTGTTCAGGCAGCCTACGTCGAGATCGTTGCCATGTGTCTGGTGACAAATCTCCGCTATATGCTAATGAGTGCCGCTCTGTCTCAGAAGATTTCACCAGGCACGTCATGGTTCCATCGTATACTGATGGCCTGCTGCGTCACCGATGAGATATTTGGCATATCTATCGCCCACAAGGATTACTGTCCGCCAGCCTATACCTATTCTGCAGCACTTATTTCAACCCTGTTCTGGGCAGCGGGCTGCGCAGCGGGCATTGTAGCAGGAGGTATGTTACCCACAAACATTGTTGCCGCCCTGAGTGTGGCTCTATATGGTATGTTCCTCGCTATTATCATGCCCCCAGCACGTGACGACCGTTACGTGCTCTATGCTGTCATTGCCAGTTTTGTGCTGAGCGGAGCCTGTAATATGGCTCCTGTGGTTAGCAGTTGGAGCAGCGGAACACGAACCATCGTGCTCACTATTGCGATTTCGGCGGTTGCCGCCTGGTTGAAACCTGTTAAAATGGAGGATACTCATGGACAAGCATAGCATCATCATCTGCATTCTGTTGGCGATTATCACCACGAACCTGATCCGTGTTGTGCCGATGCTGTTGATCAAAGGGCAGATCAACAACCGTTTCCTGCGCAGTTTCCTCTATTACGTGCCATACGTCACACTGGCCGTGATGACCTTCCCCAGCATTATCCAGACCACCATGTCGCCCCTGTCAGGCACCATAGCCCTGATTGTCGGCATTATTGCTGCCTGGCACCGAATGGGTCTCTTCCCCGTAGCAGCCATCTCCTGTGCCATCGTCTATCTGATGGACAGTCTGATTCTATAAAAGCATATTAATTTGTCGGTTGCGGACAAACAGCTACGGGCATCTCAGCCTCTTTCCAGGCGATGATACCACCTAAGAGATTTACGCACTTATACCCGACATCGGCCAGTTTACCTGCAGCATTGGCAGAGCGGCGACCGCTACGACAATAAACAGCGATAATCTTGTCCTTCGGCAGTCTCGCCAGGGCTTGCTCCACGAAGTCGTTTTGGAACTGATCGATGAGGATGGCTCCCTTGATATGCCCTTCAGCAAACTCGTCCGCCTTCCGCACGTCGAGTACCACCACATTGGAGTCTGCTATCAGTTCGGCAAACTCCTTCACATCATAATTTTCGAAATTCTGGCTACAAGCTGTGTTCAGCCCGAAAACTGCCAAGAGAAGCGACAATAATTTCTTCATATAATCACAAATTACAAATTTATCAAGTCATAAAAGAAAATCGGCAAATAATTGATTATCAATTACTTGCCGATATTTTCTTGTGATTCCGGCGGGATTCAAACCCACAACCTTCTGATCCGTAGTCAGATGCTCTATTCAGTTGAGCTACGGAACCATTTTTCCGTTTGCGGGTGCAAAGGTACGAACTTTTTCTGAACTCACCAAATCTTTTTGCGTTTTTTTTCGAAAAAAATGGTTTTTCAGACAATAATTCGCGTTTTATGGTAATTCTCCCTGAATTCCGAAGGACTACATCCTTTCCTTTTTCGGAAGATTCGGTTGAAGTTGCTCAGGTTATTAAACCCACAACTATAACTGATTTCAGCAATAGAGTGTGTGCTATCCACAAGCATCCTACTGGCATAACCCAAACGGAGGTCTATGATATACTCGCTGAGATTACGACCCGTATGGAGTTTAAAGAAACGACTAAAGGCCGAAGGACTCATGCCGGCGAGATCAGCCACTTGTGTCAAACGGATTTCTTCCTTATAATGCTTGTCGATGAAACTCTTCACCTTCTGTACCCGTCGACTATCACTGGATATCTCCACCTTTGCAAAGCTGCTGGATGCCAATGTCCTCGCGCCGTCGCATTTGGAGAGTTCGTAGAGAACTTCCAGAAATTGCATGAAGGCATAGAATCCGTCCTTAATGCTACTGAGCGTATTTAGCAGCTGATAGACTCGCATAATGGCATCCATCGGGAAACAAAGCCCCTTGCGGGCCTCGTTCATCATATTCTTCATCGAGTTGAAGGGATTGCGACCAAAAATGCTGCTATCAGAGAAATCGATATCGAACTGGATGGTAATCTCACGGATATCATCACTCTTACAGATGTTCTGCTCCCACACATGCTCCAGGTCAGGACTGGTAATCAGCACCAGATCATAATCACCAATCACCTCATTAGAGTCACCCACAATACGACGCACACCTGCAGCATGCTCAACGAAATTCAGTTCAAACACCTCATGATTATGTATGGGATAGGTAAACTCTTTTTTCCGACGATCGGCGATATAGAGCACATCCTTTCCCATCAACGGGGTAATCTCATGGATAACCTTACTTTCCATGACTGCTATCGATTAGGGATTAAATCTTCAATTCCTTCAGGATCTCACTCATGCGCTGCATATTCTTGATACGCATGGGAACAAGCGGCAGACGGAGCACGTTCTGGATGAAGCCCATCTCAGAGAGCATCGCCTTGACGCCAGCAGGATTGCCGTCGACAAAGAGAAGCGAAAAGAGATCGGTAAAGCGATGATGGATGGTACGGGCAGGATCGTATTCACCACGCATCTGCAAGCGGATCATGCGCGAGAACTCCTTGGGCAGTGCATTACCGATGACACTGATCACACCTACGGCACCACAGCTGACCATCGGGAACGTCAGAGCATCGTCGCCAGAGATCACATCGAAGTCGTTGGGTTTGTTCTTGATGATCTCATCGACCTGCTCCAGATTACCGCTGGCCTCCTTGATAGCCACGATATTCTGACAGTCACGCGCCAGTCGGACGGTCGTTGCTGCCTGCATGTTCACACCCGTACGTCCAGGTACATTATATAATACCACTGGCAACGAGGTGGCGGCAGCAATAGCCTTGAAATGCTGATAGAGTCCCTCCTGCGAAGGTTTGTTGTAATAAGGACATACGCTGAGGATACCGTCTACACCGCGGAAATCACCCGTTTTCAGTTCCTCTACGATGGCAGCCGTATTATAGCCGCCACAGCCCATGAGGATAGGCACACGTCCCTGCACCTTGTCAACGATGAGATCCTTGATCTTCAGTTTCTCCTCTGCCGTCAGCGTTGGAGTTTCGCCCGTCGTAGCAAGGATACAGAAGAAGTCGGCACCATTGCTGAGCTGATAATCGAGAAGGCGGAGGATGGCTTCGTAGTCTACGGAACCGTCTTCCTTGAAGGGGGTGATGAGCGCAATGCCAAGACCCTTAAAAATATTGTGTACCATATTACTTATTCTAATTCGGCCGCAAAGTTACAAAAATAACCGCAGATTCCACAGATAACACAGAATATTTTTTCATTTTTCTGCAATCATCTGCAAAATCTGCGGTTTTTATGCAGATTCTATTCAGCTTTGAACAGATCCTTGATGCCTCCGATAGAACCTAAGAGGTTCGTGGCCTCATAGGGCAGATAGACGGTCTTCGTCTTGTCGCCCTCGGCCAGCTCCTGCATCATCTGGATATACTTCTGTGCCAGCAGGTAGTTGGCGGGATTGGTACTCTTGCCCACCGCCTCGGTGATGAGTTCGATAGCCTTAGCCTCGGCCTCAGCCTTGCGGATACGTGCCTGAGCCTCACCCTCAGCCTCCAGAATAGCCTGCTGCTTGGCGGCCTCAGCCTTGTTAATGATGGCGGTCTTCTCACCTTCTGATGCCAGGATCTCTGCAGCTTTCTCACCCTCTGAGGTCAGGATCTGCGCACGCTTATTACGCTCAGCCTGCATCTGCTTCTCCATCGCGTTGAGGACAGTGGCAGGCGGTGTGATATCCTGCAGCTCCACACGGTTCACCTTCACGCCCCACTTGTCGGTGGCGTCGTCGAGCACGGCAGATAGTTTCTTGTTGATCGTGTCACGCGAGGTCAGCGTCTCGTCGAGTTCCAGCTCACCGATGATGTTACGCAGGGTGGTCTGAGTAAGTTTCTCGATGGCGTTGGGCAGGTTGTTGATCTCGTAGGTAGCCTTGAAAGGATCGACAATCTGGAAGTAGAGCAGCGCGTTGATCTCCGTCTGCACATTATCCTTCGTAATCACATTCTGCTTAGGAAAGTCGTACACCTGTTCGCGGAGGTCGATGGTGGTGGAGTACATGTATCGTCCATGGTTAAGCACGACGATCGACTTAGCACGGTCGATGAACGGGATGATGATGTTGATACCCGGTTTCAGCGTGGCGTAATATTTTCCGAGACGCTCCACGATTTTTGTTTCCGACTGGGGAATAATCACAAGTGCCATCTTGGCAAAGATCGCCACCAGAACGATGATGGCAATCAGAAAATAGGTCATAATATCCATAATTATTTTTACAATTTAAGAATTTGCTATCTTACGATTTCTACAGTGATGATGGTGCTGGCACGGTCGATGACCGTCACATTTGAGCCCTCAGGGATATCTTCTTCGTCTTGGGTGACGGCTTTCCAGATATCACCATCGATCTGCACGCGTCCATAGCCGCCTGCTTTCACGGTCTCAACCACCCTACCCTGACGCCCCATCAAGGCATCGGCATTACTCACGCGGGGATCCTCACCTTTGTGCAGGTAGCGCTTGGCCAGCGGACGCACCCAGAAGAGACAGACGAGGGTGAACACGGCGAAGGCTGCCAGCTGGAAATAGCCGTTCAAGCCTATGCCCGCCACGATGGCAGCCACCAGCGCACCGAAGGAGAAACAGATGATGAACAGGTCGCCCGACGTCAGTTCGAGAATCAGGCAGACAACGGCTATCGCCGCCCAGATCTGCCACAGATGTTCAAGAATAAATTCCATATCTTACTTTTTCAAAACTTTCTTCTTATTAACGATATAGACACCACGCGGCAGGCGCTCCATGTCAGAAGCCTTACCCACCTTCACACCTTGCAGATTGTAGACATCGGCATCGGGATCGCTGAGCGTCACAGCCTCAATGCCTGTGCCACTTCCACCTTTTATCAAGAAGATGTGCTCATTAGGCAGGTAGCCCTCATTGTCGAGACTGATGGCGATCCATTCACCACGCTCATGGGCTTGGATATAGAGAGCATAGTACGTGTCGGCCGTCAGATCGGAGAACTCGAAGGGAACTGTCGTCGACTTACCCACACCGACACTGATCATCGGGGTTACGTAATCAACTGAGCTGAATTGGGTAGAACTGCCTTGCTGCTGCAGGAGCCAGATGGCCAGGTAGTCCTGATAGGGCTCTGTGCCGCCGTTTGTCACCTTGATCTCACCCGAGAGCGTCGTACCCGTAACCTCGTAGGTACCTTTACTCTGTTTCTTGGCGTTGTTGGCCTTGATATCTACCGACAGCACCACGTCGGCCTGACTCATCTCTGCCACATCGACCGTGAACGTCTTAAGCTTCACGCATTCTGATGCACTGGAGCTGATAGCCATCTGATAGGTACCGACATAGTCAGGTGTGTACTCCATCACCACGTCGCCCGTATCACCCGCATCCAGGTTGGTTCCGCAGCCCGTCAGCAGCACATAATCAGTGGTGCCAGGCTCGATGCCCCAGAGGAAGATCGGTGTGTTGTTGAGCAGGTTCTTGTCGGTCACGTTCACCGTGATGGTCATCGGCTTACCCTGCTGGCGCACATCGCCCACCTTTACGGAGTTGATGGTAAAGTCGGCATCGTCGTACTGATAGGGCCCATGCTCGATAGCTACCATGTTCTTACCTTTGATGGTAAGTTCGATGTATTTGTCGTAGCCGCAAAGCACACCCGTCCAGTCCGACTGGCCCGCCTCGCGACAGAGGGCGCGGATCTCGTAGGTGCCATCGGAGAGATCCTTGCCGATGGAAAGCGAGGCACTGGTTATTTTTAGGCCTTTATATGTACTGAAATCGAATTCAGAGGTACAATCACCTAATATCTTTTTACGCTCACCATTCTTATAAAGTGCAAACGCCACATCGTAGGAGCGCTTTTTCTCGGGAGGAACGATATTAAACAGATCGGAGGCCACCTTGAATGCAGGGAAATCGACACTGGTAGAGGCGCGGTTGAAGGTCTTGGCGCCTCCGTCGATATAGATCGTAGGCATGTAGAGGCGCTGCACCTTCGTCAGCTGTTTATTGCCAGGCTGGATACCGATGATGGCTGTAACGTCGTAATTGAAACCGCTCGAACCTGCATTGCCGCCCGTACCCTGACTGTAGGGGTTCAACAGGGCCAGCAGGTAGTATTCGTCGCCGCCGCCACTCCAGCCCCAGTTCACGTGGTAATAGCCCAGACCGCCCTTGGCCTCGTAGCCGTCGAGGATAAACTCATGACCGCCCTCGCCATCTTCCGAAGCAGCCTGCGCACCGATGATCACCGGTCGCTTACTCTTCAGCTCCTGATACATCAGGGCATCCCACTGTTTGGCGGTGTAATTCTCGCGTTGGATGAAGTCGGTTGTCTCAGCATAGCCGAAGTCGTAACGCAGCGCCTCACTGGGCATGATCGTCATGGCGGCAGAGCCGTCGTCATCGTAGTCCATGAACACCGCGTCACCGCAGTCCTTCATCAGCTTCGCCACAGCATCGGCAGCCGAGCCCGTGTCCGAATCGGAGTATGTCTTCTTCATCTTGTTCCAGTCGTACGTGGAGGGCCACTGGTGGTAGTACATAATCTGTGCCATCGCCGTAGCCACACAACCCGTAGGACAGTTGCCGTCGCCTTTCGAGTTAGCCGGACAATACTTATTATATGGTTCATTCTGATCCCAACGTGTCTGGATGAGTGTGGCGATCTTAGAGTGCGTGGGGATGGACTCGGCACGGGTGTTGCCGCGCGTTTGTAACTGCGATCCGTTATGATCCTGCTGCCAACGTCCCAACAGATACAGGAGAGACTCGGGTGCTTTCTGGAAATCGAAGGCTGCACCTGCACCGTAGCCGAGCACGGCAGGCGTGCTGTCGTCACCGCTGATCATCACGAAACCGACCTTGCTGTTGAACACGTAGAAACTGGCATTGTCGCCATCGGCAATACCCGTCAGGGCACGTGTCAACGTCAGGTCAGCGCCACGGGTAACCTCAGCAAACTGACTCGCCATGAAGTCCTGCGCCAGCTTTCTGGCAGCCTGTTCGTTCACCTGACCAGCCACAGCCACCAGCAGGGCGAGCAACCAGAGGCACGATGTAAGTAGAAGTTTTCTCATATCTGTCGTTCTTTAATTATGTTGCAAAGTTACAAAAAAAATCCGAGACCGCCAAATAATTAAGAGAGTTATTTTCATAAAAATGATGATGGGGCAGTGTCTTGCACTAATCACTAAGCACCGTCGCGAATCACGACGGTGCCCTGAATCGGTACCTTGATAATTTGGAAATTCAAGAAGGAGCACTACCTCGATTTTGGGTAGTGCCTTTATCGTGTCAAGTTGGTCAAGATGGTCAAAGTCATTTTCAACTTCCGGAAGAGAGAGAGATGCCATTAATATATAAAAATATATTTTTATATATTAATGATTAAGAATCCGTGTGTTCCAAATCGATTTTGACTTTGACCATTTTGACCATCATGACCAGCATAGACTAATGCTATATAGAAAAATTTTTACAATACAGAATGCTATTATTAATTGAGCATAGTGCTTCGGAGCAAAATCAGAGAAACTTCGGTGGAAAATAGGACTTTTATTGGAGAAAACCTCCACTTTACTCCGAATAAAGTCAAAATACGGCCTAACACAATAAAACGGCATTTTTCACGTTATTAGAACGATGAAGATAAATGTTTACAAACATATATTGCTCACAATTTTCTTGACAGCAAGTTTGCTGGCCAAGGCCGACGGATTCATCCTCAAGGGGAAGGTGATCGACGAGGAAAACAACGCCTTGGAGCTGGTAACGATCACCTGTACAGCCCAAGGAAAGATCACCATGACCAATCTGAAAGGCGAATTTTCGCTCGATTTGCAGTCGGCCGACTCCGTTGAGGTGCGTTTTTCGATGGTTGGCTACGGCGTGAGAAAACGTGTGTTCCGCAAACCGAAAGGTAAAATAAACGTACAAATCGTAATGCATCCAGCCACCACCTTACAAGAGGTGACGGTAACGGAACGCAGGCGACAGACCTCACAAACCGAGCAGCTCGACACGAAGGATCTGCGCCAGTCGCCCTCCGTCACAGGCAATGCCGTAGAGGAACTAATACAGCAGCAGGCAGGCGTTTCCACCCACAACGAGCTGTCATCGCAATACAACGTACGTGGCGGCTCGTTCGACGAGAACTCCGTATATATAAATAATGTGGAGGTGTATCGTCCGCTGCTCATCAGTAGCGGTCAGCAGGAGGGTCTCTCCGTCATCAACCCCGACATGGTGGAGAAGATCGGTTTTTCAACGGGCGGCTTCGAAGCGAAATATGGCGACAAGATGTCGTCGGTGCTCGACATCACCTATCGGCGGGTGAAAGGCTTCGAAGGCTCTGCCACCGCCTCCCTGCTCGGCGCCAGCGCCTATATCGGCCTGGGGAACAAGAAGTTCTCGATGACGCACGGACTGCGTTACAAGACCACCCGCTACCTGCTCAGCTCACTCGAGACGACAGGCGAATACGACCCGAATTTCCTTGATTATCAGACTTATATCAGTTACACGCCCAACAAACGCTGGACGATTGACTTCATCGGCAACATCTCGGACAACCACTACAACTTCAAGCCTGAGGATCGCGAGACCAGTTTCGGCACCCTCGCTGACGTCAAATCGTTCAAGGTTTATTTCGACGGCAAGGAGAAAGATGTGTTCCGCACCTTGTTCGGCACGATGAGCATCGCCCGCCATTTCAGCGATTCGACAACTATAAAATTATTGACATCAGCTTTCCGAACCAAGGAGAAAGAGACCTACGACATCATCGGTCAGTACTGGCTCGACGACACCCAGACGCAGGAAAATCTGGGCGTTGGAACCTACATGGAACACGCCCGCAACTACCTGACAGCCGACGTGGTGAGTGTGAAACTGACGGGCTCGCACCGCACACGGCATCACTTCCTGGAAGCGGGGGTGACCTGGAAGAGCGAGCACATCAAAGAGCAGTCGAGAGAGTACGAGATGCGCGACTCCAGCGGCTACTCCATCCCCCACTCTGCCGACCGTCTGGACTTGATTTATACCCTTGCGGCCAAGAACAACGTGAAGAGCCAGCGCATAGAAGCCTACGTGCAGGATACCTATAAATTCTCGAAAGGCAGCACCTTCTTCACGCTGAACTACGGCGTGAGGGTGGCCAACTGGTCGTACAGCAAGGAGACGATCGTCTCGCCACGCGCCTCGCTGGCCATCGTGCCCGCTTTCGATCAGGACTGCACCTTCCGACTGGCGACGGGACTCTACTACCAGGCACCTTTTTATAAAGAGATGCGCGATACGACCACCGTGAACGGCGTTACCGTCGTCACCCTCAACGACAAGATCAAAAGTCAGCGTTCCCTGCAGTTCATCGCGGCGATGGACTACCGTTTCAAGATGCTCAACCGTCCGTTCAAATTCACAGCAGAGGCCTATTACAAGGCGCTCTCGAACCTGATACCCTACAACGTACAGAACCTGAAGATTACCTACTACGGCGAGAACCTCAGCTCGGGCTATGCCGCAGGACTCGACCTGAAGCTCTACGGCGAGTTCGTGCCTGGCACCGACTCGTGGCTCACGTTCTCACTGATGAGCACCCGACAGAAGTACAACGGCGAGTGGATCCCCCTGCCTACCGACCAGCGATGGGCCGTGAACCTGCACTTCACCGACTACTTCCCAGGCACAGAGCGATGGAAGATGACCTTGAGACTGGCCTTTGCCGACGGACTGCCCTTCGGTCCACCACACCGAGGACTGGAAGCCCAGCAGTTCCGTGCGCCAGCCTACAAGCGCGTTGACATCGGCATGAGCTATCGTGCCTTGATGGACGGGAAAGGCATCAAGAACATCTGGCTCGGCATCGACGCCCTGAACCTATTCGGCATCTCGAATGTGAACAGCTACTACTGGGTAACCGATGTCAGCAACCGTCAGTGGGCCGTACCCAACTACCTCACGGGAAGACAAATCAACGGAAAAATCACGGTAGAGTTTTGAGCCTTGAAGACTGAACATGAGCCAAAGCGCGTTAAAAAACAATAATCTTCCATGTTCAATGCTCTTTGTTCAATAATAATGTTGTACCTTTGCACATCATTATTTAAAATTCTAATTTTAAACGATATGAAGATTTCGCACATTGAGCATCTGGGCATCGCCGTCCAGAGCATTGAGGAAAGCCTGCCGTACTTCACAGACGTGCTGGGCTTGGAGTGTTATGCAACAGAAGTAGTAGAGGACCAGAAAGTGAAGACCGCCTTCCTGAAGTGCGGTGAGGTAAAGCTGGAACTGCTGGAGCCGACATCACCCGAGAGCACCATCCAGAAGTGGCTCGACAAGGGCAACAAGGGTGTTCACCACGTAGCCTTCTGCGTAGAAGACGGCGTAGCAAAAGGCCTCGCTGAGGTGAGTGAGAAGGGTGTTCGTCTGATCGACGAGAAGCCTCGTAAGGGCGCTGAGGGTCTGAATATCGCCTTCCTGCACCCGAAGTCAACCTGCGGTATCCTCACAGAGCTCTGCGAGCACCCCGAGTAAATTGAAAATTGATAATTGATAATTGAAAAGTTTAATAAAGCAATGAGCAAGCAATTAGAAAAAATCAAGCAACTCATCGAGAAGCGCGAACAGGCCCGTCTCGGTGGTGGTGAGAAAGCTATTCAGAAACAGCACGATCGTGGTAAATACACAGCCCGTGAGCGCATTGAGATGCTGCTTGACGAGGGTTCGTTCGAGGAGTACGACATGTTCAAGGAGCATCGCTGTCATAACTTCGGTATGGAGAAGAAGCAGTTCCTCGGCGATGGTGTCGTAGCAGGTTCCGGTACGATTGACGGCCGTCTGGTATTCATCTTCGCACAGGATTTCACCGTGCATGCTGGTTCTCTGTCTGAGACCATGAGTCAGAAGATCTGTAAGGTGATGGATATGGCCATGAAGATGGGAGCCCCCGTGATCGGTATCAACGACTCAGGTGGTGCCCGTATTCAGGAAGGTATCAACGCCCTGGCTGGTTACGCCGAGATTTTCGAGCGTAACATCCTGGCTTCAGGTGTGATTCCTCAGATTTCAGGTATCTTCGGTCCCTGCGCAGGTGGAGCCGTTTACTCGCCTGCCCTCACCGACTTCACGTTGATGATGGAGAACACCTCTTATATGTTCCTGACTGGTCCGAAGGTGGTGAAGACCGTGACCGGCGAGGATATCGACCAGGAGCACCTGGGTGGTGCATCAGTACACGCCACGAAGTCGGGTGTAACCCACTTCACCGCTGCTACTGAGGAAGAGGGTATCCAGATGCTGAAGACCCTGCTGAGCTATATCCCCTCAAACAACATGGAGACCGCTCCGTACAAGCCGACATCCGACCCCATCAACCGTATGGAGGACAGTCTGAACGAGATCATCCCCGAGAACCCCAACGAGGCTTACGATATGTACAAGGTCATCTCGGCTATCACCGACGACCATGAGTTCTTCGAGGTACAGCCTAAGTTCGCCAAGAACATCATCGTCGGCTTTGCACGCTTCAATGGTGTGAGCGTTGGTATCGTGGCCAACCAGCCTTCATGCTATGCTGGTGTGCTCGACGTGAACGCTTCTCGTAAGGGTGCCCGTTTCGTCCGCTTCTGCGACGCCTTCAATATTCCTATCATCTCTTTGGTCGACGTTCCTGGCTTCCTGCCTGGTACAGGTCAGGAGTACAACGCCGTCATCCTGCACGGCGCTCAGTTGCTCTATGCTTACGGCGAGGCGACCGTACCCAAGATCACCGTTACCCTGCGTAAGTCGTACGGTGGTTCACACATCGTGATGGGCTCTAAGCAGCTCCACACCGACCTGAACTATGCTTGGCCTTCAGCTGAGATTGCTGTGATGGGTGCCTCTGGTGCCGCCGCCGTGCTCTACGCTAAGGAAGCCAAGGCTAAGAAGGAGGCTGGTGAGGATGTGAAGGCCTTCATCGCAGAGAAGGAGGACGAGTACAACGAGCTCTTCGCCAATCCTTATCAGGCAGCCAAGTATGGCTACATCGACGATGTGATCGAGCCGCGTAACACCCGTTTCCGCATCTGTCGCGGTCTGGCACAGCTCGCTACCAAGCGCGATGCCCTGCCCGCCAAGAAGCATGGTAACATTCCGATGTAATTAAAGAATTTAGAGATTTAGATTTCGCAATAATGAACAACGAAGTATATGCTGCAATTGCTATGGCGCTCCATGAGCACCTGGGCAACAACGTTCACGATGCAGAGCCGGGCATCATCACCATCGACGCCCATCCTACACAGTGGAACGGCTATGCACAGACATTCACACAACGTCCCTAAAAACTATCGATCATGAAAGAATATAAGTATACCATCAACGGAAATAAGTATGAGGTTGTTGTCGGTGATATCACTGATAACATTGCCACACTGACCGTCAACGGAGAAGAGTACACGGTAGAAATGGAGAAGCAGGCTGAACCTGAGAAGAAGAAGCCCGTCGTGAAGGCCGCTACGGCTGCCGCCAGCGACGATGCGCCCGCTGCCAACAAGGCTGCCGTTAACAAGGCTAATGCCGTTAAGGCTCCGCTGCCTGGTGTGATCACTGACATTCTGGTAGCCGAAGGCGACGAAGTGAAGGCTGGTGACACCGTCATCGTGCTCGAAGCCATGAAGATGGCCAACAACCTGGCCGCCGAAAAGGATGGAAAGGTGACTGCCATCTGTGTCAAGATCGGCGAGAGCGTGATGGAAGACGATGCACTCGTAGTGATTGAGTAAACAATTCATATCCTGATAAAAGAGAGAATGGGCGACAGCTCATTCTCTCTTTTCAGAACTACAGACGAACTAATCCACAAGACAAATGAAGAAAACCATTCTTTCCTTACTGGCCCTTGTAGCCCTCACCATAACCGCACAAGCCCAACAGTGGCCCGAAGTCAAACCAGAAGCCAAGGCTGGTGCCCGTTGGTGGTGGTTAGGATCAGCAGTAGACAAAGAGAATCTACAATGGTCGATGCAGCAATATGCCAATCACGGCATCGGCGCCCTTGAAATCACGCCCATCTACGGTGTGCAAGGCAATCAGGCCAACAACATCCCCTACCTCTCCGACCAGTGGATGGAGATGCTCCGTTTCACCGAAGAACAAGGAAAGGCTAACGGCATCGAGATCGATATGGCCACAGGCACAGGCTGGCCTTTCGGCGGTCCTTGGGTGCCGCTGGAGGAATCTGCCTGTAAAGCTGTGTTTGTGGACACTTTCTTCATTGGCAACCAAGTGGAAGCGCTCAACATTTCTGCTCCACAGAAAGAGGCCGAGTATTGTCGTCTCAATAAGGTCATGGCCTATTATCAAGGTGAGGCATACGATGTGACAGCGTATGTAAGCAATGGAAAACTGACGTGGTCGCCTGATGCGATGCTCAGACAGCAACTGAAGAACACGACGAACAAAACTGCCAAGAAAGCCCTCAAGCTCAAGTTGAAGGAAATGCCAGCCGCTCATTGGCGAGTGGTTGCTCTTTATGTTCGCTATGGGGTGATGAAGGTGAAACGCGCTGCTCCAGGCGGTGAAGGATTGGTGATAGACCATTTCGACAAGACTGCCGTTGCCAACTACCTACAGCATATCGAGGCCGCCTTTGAGCGCACCGGAACACCCTACCCTCATACCTTTTTCAACGACTCCTACGAAGTGGCAGAAGCCACCTGGACACCCTCGTTGCTCGATGAGTTCGAGAAACGTCGCGGGTATAAGCTACAAGACTATTTCTTGCTGTTGAACGAAGGTGACCCTAAGATTGTCAGCGATTATCGTGAGACGCTTGGTGACTTGCTCCTAGAGAATTTCACCCAGCAATGGACAGCCTGGGCCCATAAGCACGGATCTATTACCCGTAACCAGGCACACGGTTCTCCTGCCAATCTCATCGACTGCTATGCAGCAGTAGACATCCCTGAGATAGAAGGTTTCGGTCTTTCTGAGTTCGGTATCAAGGGCCTTCGAAAGGATCCTGGTAAAACCCGCAAGAACGACTCCGACTTCTCCATGCTGAAATACGCGCCTTCGGCCGCCCATATCTGTGGCAAGCCCTACACATCGAGCGAGACCTTCACTTGGCTGACGGAACACTTCCGTACTTCACTCTCCCAACTGAAGCCCGATATCGATTTGATGTTCTGTGCGGGTGTGAACCACATGTTCTTTCACGGCACCTGCTACTCGCCGAAGGATGATCCATGGCCAGGTTGGAAATTCTATGCATCCATCGATATGTCGCCCACCAACTCCATCTGGCGCGATGCTCCCTATTTCATGCAATACGTGGAGCGCTGTCAGAGTTTCCTCCAGATGGGAGAGCCCGACAATGACTTTCTCGTCTACCTCCCCGTCCGTGATATGTGGCAGAAGAACACAGAGAAGCTCCTGATGCAGTTCTCCATCCATGCCATGGGCAAACTCGCCCCAGAGTTCATACAGAGTATTCTGGATATCGACCGTGCAGGTTTCGATTGTGACTATATCTCTGAACGTCTGTTGATAGGTGTCAAGCTGAAGGACGGCATGCTCGAAACGTCTGCTGGCACTCGTTACAAGGGACTTGTGATTCCTGGCAGCGGGAAGATGCCTGAGAACGTGAAAGTCCACATCGAAGCACTTCAAGCTCAAGGGGCACATATTATATATGGTACAAAGGCTGCTGAACTGATGAGTGCCGCCCGTCCTGAAGCGATGAAATCAGAATGTGGACTGAAGGCTATCCGACGCAAGAATGCCACTGGCTATCATTATTTCATTGCCAACCTCTCGTCCGAAGATATCAACGACCGTCTGCCTTTGGCCGTTAGTTTTAAGGATGCCGTCTGGTTCAATCCGCTCAACGGCGACATCACCCCAGCCACCTTCTCTGGCGATAGTATCGACATCTGTCTGCGAAGCGGTGAGTCGATGATACTGCAAACTTATAATGAGAGTACAGCTTGCACAACCAGCATTTCCAACCAGGCTTGTCCTGATAAAAAAGTATTCCCCCTCACAGGTACCTGGACGCTCTCTTTCATTGAAGAAGCACCGAAAGTGAACAAAACATTCACCCTCGATAAGCTTCAGACTTGGGAAAGCCTCGATGACAATACAAAAGTAACGATGGGAACAGGTGTTTACACCACCCATATCAAACTCACAAAGAAAGAGCTTGTTGGACGCTGGCAGATAGACTTGGGCAATGTCCGTGAGTCGGCCCGCGTTATCATTAACGGCCATTTCATCGGTTGTGCGTGGAGTGTTCCCTTCGTGCTCGACTGCAAAAACACCTTAAAAGCCGGCGACAATGAGATCCGCATCGAAGTAACCAATCTGCCTGCCAACCGTATTGCCGACTACGACCGTAAGGGTATCAAATGGCGCAAAATGGAAGAGATTAATGTGGTGGATATCAATTACAAGCGTACTACTTACGACGCTTGGGAACCTGTTCCCAGTGGACTCAATTCTGAGGTCTGTCTCATCAAGATGTCTGAGACTGTACAAACGAAGTGATTCTCATCCGGTATTTATCCGTCAATTCTATACGCATCACCCTCGTAAGTCCGTCTGCATAAGGCGGGATACTGAGGGCGGTGTGTCCCATCGTCCGTCGCAGATTGATCTCCACACAAGGATGAAGTAGGAAACCATGGCCGGCATCACGCCTCACAATCATCATATCCACACCGAAACAACCCTTATACCGATGGGCATAAAGAGTCCCAAGATAATTACAAATGCTTTGTTGAACAGAATAAAACAAACTAACTGGTACATAATGACTTAACATTTCTTCTTTAACTTCTTCAGAAGCAATGATATTACCCATATAAGCTCCGTTCTTGGTTTGGAATAGCGAGAGTCCCAGATAGCGAACTTGTCCCATTCCATCGCTCTCGAATTCCATACCGAAATCCTTCACTTTGTTATAATAGGGCTCTACGATGACACATCCCTGTCGCTCCATCACATTCCGAATCCATCCCTCGTAGTAATTGTTAAGCTGCTGTTCGATGAAACGGACACCTCGTCCGCTACTACTCCAAGGGGCTTTGACGACAATCTGGCCGAATTCATCGAGTTTTTTAGTCACTTCTTCGAGATTCTCTAACACAAAAGAGCGACCTATAGTACCTGACATCTGCAAACGGCTGAGCAAATCGACAGCTTGTCTGCGATGTGACAGATCACGAATCACATCGATTTCATCGACAGACGGCATCACAGACGCACTGACACCATATCGCAGCAGAGAGGCGCGGATAGCCCTATCCCATCCCCACACATCAACCGATGTAAAAGCATAGCCATGGCCATGTAACATCTCCTTTGTCAAGAAACGACCAAATGGACGACGCATCAGAATGCGATAGCGACGTTCGGCATCTTCTACATTGTCAACCAGCACATAATCTCCATCTGTAGCCCATAAAGCAGGAAGATAGCCCAGATCTGCACGCAACTGACGTCCCGCATGAGGAGCGGTAAAATTACTCAGATTGGCAGCCAAAGCCAAGTCATGTTCTGGATTAAAGACGCATATTTTCATCATTTGGCGGCAAAGTTACACAAAATAATTCAGTTATAAGCATAAATATTTGGTAATATCAATCTTTTACATTACTTTTGCAGTCAAAAGAATCTCTTAAAACTAAAATAATAATGGCAGTAAAAATACTCAGTGTCGACGACGAGATGGATCTTGAACTGTTGCTTACGCAATATTTCAGACGACAAATCAGGAAAGGTGAATATGAATTCTCTTTCGCCCATAATGGTGTAGAGGCTTTGACGATGCTTCTTAAAAACAAGGATTATGACATCATCCTTTCGGATATCAACATGCCCGAAATGGACGGTCTGACCCTACTGACAAAGATCAACGAAATGCAGAATCCTGCCCTGAAGTGCATCATGGTGTCGGCTTATGGTGATATGGGGAATATCCGTCAGGCGATGAACAACGGTGCCTTTGACTTCGCAACGAAGCCCATCGACCTCGACGACCTCAGCGTTACCATTGAGAAAGCCATCCAGCAGATTACCTATATTCGTCAGATGGAAAAGGAACATATGCAACTGGAGGGCATCAAGGGCGACCTGGCTGTTGCCAGAGAGATTCAGCAGGCCATTCTGCCGAGAATATTTCCGCCCTTCCCAGAATGCAAGGATCGGTTCGACATCGCAGCCTCTATGGATGCAGCAAAGGATGTGGGTGGTGACTTCTACGACTTTTTCCGAATCGACGACAGTCATATCGGTTTCGTCATCGCCGATGTGAGCGGTAAAGGTATCCCCGCCTCTATTTTCATGGCCGTCAGTCGTACGCTTATTCGTGCCACAGGTATCAGAGGAGGTAGTCCTGCCGAATGTCTTGAATATTCCAACAAACTGCTGGCCAAGGAATCGGTGAACTGCATGTTTGTGACCGTATTCTATGGCATCTATGATCTTAACACAGGCGACATTTCCTATTGTAACGCTGGTCATAATCCACCTTACATCCTTAAAAAGGATGGTCAGGTTGAAGAGTTACCAATGTCGGAGGATATGATGCTTGGCGTATTCGACGAGTACACTTTCACAAATGCGACACTCCACCTGGATAAAGGTGATACACTCTTCATGTTCACCGACGGTGTCAACGAGGCTATGGACATCGAGTTTAATCAATTCGGTGATGATCGTCTGAGACAGAACCTAACAACCAATGCCAGCAATAGCTGTCAGCAGCTGATTAATGCGGTCAAGGCAGACGTATCCTCATTCGTCGGTGAAGCAGAACAGAGCGACGACATCACCATGCTGGCCATCAAGAGACTCTAATAGATAATACTCAATCTCTCAGGCATGAAAAAGAAGGATCTCTTCTCAGGTGCAATAGGACTGGCACTGGTTTTGATAGCATCAGCAGGAATTGGCGGATGGTACATCAACAGGAAGCAGTTAGACGAACTAAAGTCACAGCTTTCTGAGCTCCAGCGCCAAGAAAAACGCTCTGCAGTCTTGCAAAGTATCAATGCACAGATGGAGGAGATTGCCGTCCAACAAAAAGAAATCTCTGACGAGCAGCGTGAGGAAGCCGAGCAACAGACTAAAGTGGCCAACGAAATGAGAGAGCGCTCCGAAGTGGAGCGTCAAAACGCGATTCAGGCACAACAACAAGCGATGGCCTCAGAGCGCAAAGCCCTCGATGCCTACGATCAGGCCCAGCATCAACGTGAAATTGCAGACCAGCAACGCATGCAGGCAGAATTATCGAAGCGCGTTGCCGACACACTGAGTTATATAGCTTTAGGACGAACCTTAGGGGCATTTTCCATCGCTCAGTTCAGGGCAGGAAATATTGAAATAGCCAATCTACTGAGCTTCGCAGCCACTCTTTACACCAGTCGATATGATGGCGACATCTATAACCCGGCTGTTTATCAGTCTCTCTCCATGTGTAGTCAGAGCAAAAGCGAATGGTCAAGACACGAAGGTATTGTGAGGGATTTGGAGTTCATGCCTAAGAGTGATAATGAACTGATATCCGTGAGTTCATACGGTGAAATCTTTCATCTCATTCGCGATGGTAACAATCTTAAGACAAAGGTTCTTCTGAAAGACAAAAGATATGACTTCAGGAATGTTTATATAAATCCAAACAATATGAACATCTATGCTGTCAGTCGTACGGGTGATCTTTTCATCAAGACACGAAGAGACAGTAAGATTCTTCCTCTTGGCGATATCATCCATCCACTCGCTATCGAGAATATGCAAGACGGCAAGCACCTGCTGATTGTTGGCGAAAATAGGATTGCTAAGCTCGACATGAATACCAACACGATCGTGGACTCTCGGGATCTCGATTTCAAAGTCACCTTGTGTTCACGGTATGATTATGCTCCCATGATCATTGACGATAACGGAAAGATGCATGTTGTTAGGGATCTTAACAAGTTAGAAAACAGAAAGATACCAGTTGTTGGCAAAGTAACAGCTCATGCCAGTTCAAAAACTACAGGCTATGAGACTTTTGGACTTGACAACGGCACTATCTTCATGCTTGACAAGCAGAAGAAAATCCATCGTCTGATAGGTCACCGTTCGCGTATTTCGAAAATCAAGATCAACGGTTCGCGCATTTATTCATCAAGCTACGACGGAACGGTGAACCTCTGGATGGCAAATAGTGAGAAAATCGAGCCTATGACGCTGATTAATACCAATAACTGGATTATGTTCTTTACCTTTGATCCCTCAAAGAACTATCTATGGACAGCAGGACAGAAAGGCAACATCTCAGAGGCATTAATATCCACACAGTTAATGTTCGACAAGTTGCAGAAAAAGATTGTGCGCGACATGACTCAGGAAGAATGGAACTACTATATTGGTCGTAGTGTGCCTTACGAGTCGTTCTTGTCACTCAGCAGAAAGGGGGTAAGACTATGAAACGGGGGCTTATTCAACTATTTCTGATGTTTTCAGCAGCGTCACTCTCTGCCCAGGGAGTACCATTCATTGAGAATTATACTGCGGAGGACTATCAGGCTTATAACATTAACTTCGACATTAAGACGGGCAAGTACGGCACTATCTTTGCGGCAAACTTCGAGGGGCTGCTTTATTACGATCATGCTGCATGGAGCATTCTCCATACTTCAGGTATAACTCGTGTGACAACGACTTATTGCGACAAGAAGGGCAATATATGGGCAGGCGGTTATAACTATTTAGGAAGAATAGACCAGAAACCTAATGGTGAACTATATCTCAAACAGATCGGCAAACCGGATTTGTTCCGTGGTGAAGTGCTTGAGATGTGGGAGAAAGACGACACGCTCATGTTTGTGGTAAATAACGGCAAGGCGTATAAAGTCATCGACGACGAGGTAACGATAGACAGAACACTTAACTTAGATGTGTCTCGGATAGGTTTGACTGATATCGTTCAGATTGACTCTGTCGAATCTAAGGGTACCATAAAAGTGCTGACAGATATTACCCAGGAAGAACCGATGGACAACGGACTGAAAGCCCTTGTTAAGAAAGGTCATGGTATTTCCATCGTCAATGAGTCAGGGCAGGAACTCTACAGCATTACTGAGAAAAACGGTCTGATTACAAATAATGTTTCGTGGGTAAACTACGATGGTCACGGTCGTCTTTGGGGAGCTTCGGAAGATGGTCTTTTCACACTGGCTGTACCCTCTGCCTATACCCATTTCACTACCTTTGAAGGTCTGAAAGGCGAAGTGTTGTGCATTGCAGATTTCAAACACCAGAAATATATTGGCACCAACAACGGATTGTTTCTTCTAAAGAATAATTCGTTTGAAAAGATAGCAGGCATCAATCACGCTTGTTGGGAGCTTCTCCTAACAGCAGAAGGACTGATGGTTTCTACCACCAACGGTATCTATCTTGTTACTTCTGAAGGAATGGTCCGACAGTTGACGATCAACAACTCTATGGCCCTCTTAGATGATGGTGACCAGTATTACAGCGGTGAGACCGACGGTGTGTGGCTCATTAAGAAAGGAAGTCGAGAAAGGAAAAAGGTTTGTCCATTGGAGAAGGTTTCAAAGATCATGAAGGATGCTCAAGGCACCATCTGGCTGAAGAGTACTTATGGCGAAGTCTGGAACAAGACAGCCACAGCCAAGACCTTCACCCCTTACAAAGAACACGGAACAAAGGAAACAATCTCTACCTTTGTCATGGTCGATGGCAAAGTAAAAGTTATCAATGCTGAAGACACAGCCCCCTTTAGCTACCCATTCTTCTCATATACCGATGCGTCTGGAGTTACTTGGCTCACCAACCATGAGGGGAAACAACTTTACCGATGGAAAGACGGCAAGCGTCTCACAGACTTAGACCAGTTGCTCTACCCTTTTGCAAAGTCAACCATCAGAGCAATCTTTTGTCAGGACAAAGAAATCTGGTTGGGTACAGACAATGAGCTCGTCATCATTAACACCAGTCTGAAGGATCCAATCCAAGAGACACTGCCCCGTATGCTGATCCGTCGTATTACATTAGGTAATGATAGCATCCTATGGGGTGGATATGGGGATATGCCTAAGGAGCTGCCTCTTCTGGATAGTAACAGTCATAACCTGACATTTGTGTATTCACTCGACTACGAAGCAATGGTAGGCGAGACCGTATTCCGTTACCGGTTGAACGATGGCGAATGGAGTGCGTGGGCTGATGAACACGATGTGGATTTCCTGAATCTGACTTATGGTTCCTATACTTTCTATGTACAGGGACGTGATGCTTTTGGGCGTGAAACCGAAATCGCCTCCATCGATTTCAAAATCAGCTATCCGTTCTATATGCGATGGTATATGAATATTCTCTATGTGATTCTGTTAGGTGTACTTATCTATATCATTTCCCAGTTGCGCATGCGAAAGTTGGAAAGAGACAAAATGCTTCTGGAAAAGATTGTCGAGGAGCGGACGGCTGAGGTGAAGAGTGCCCAGAATCAGCTCATTAAGCAGGAGAAGATGGTTACTGTGGGTAAGCTCACCCAGGGATTGATCGACCGTATTCTGAATCCCCTGAACTATATCAACAACTTCTCCAAGCTCTCCGAGGGATTGGTGAAGGATGTCAAAGCCAATATCGAGGATGAAAAGGAGCACATGGACAAAGAGAACTACGAAGACACCATGGATGTGCTCGATATGCTGACAGGCAATCTGAAAAAGGTTGGCGAGCATGGTCAGAACACCACCCGTACCCTGAAGGCGATGGAGGAGATGCTGAAAGACCGAAGCGGAGGCATCGTAAATACTGATCTTTGTAGTATTCTTCGTCAGAACGAGGAGATGTTTGGTACATATTACGCCAAAGATATCAATGAATATCACATCCACACCACTTTCGACTACCCTACTGACCCTGTATATATTAAGGTCAATCCCGAACAGCTCAGTAAAGTCATTATAAGTATGCTGAGCAACAGTATCTATGCCATTGTGAAGAAAGCCAAGCGTATCGACTACCAGCCGGAGATTTCGCTGAAAGCTGGCATCAATGGCGACATTATCACGATAACCGTCTACGATACAGGTATCGGTATGGAGGAGCATATTCTCGATAAAATTTTCGATCCCTTCTTCACCACCAAGACCACTGGTGAGGCTTCGGGAATCGGACTCTATCTGAGCCACGATATTATCCAGAACTATGGCGGTGATATTACTGCTCGTTCTGTCAAAGACGAGTTTACAGAGTTCACCATCACCCTGCCCATACAAACAGCATCAGCTTATGGAGAAACAAATTGAACAGCTAAAGGAGCAACTGCAAAAGCAGGAGAAGCTGGCCTCACTAGGTCTGCTCAGTGCAGGTATCGCCCACGAAATCCAGAACCCGCTGAACTTCGTCATCAACTTCAGTAAGATGAACGATAAGTTGCTCAACGACCTCGAAGAACTTGTCAACAACAATGCCGACAAGCTCTCCGCTGACGACCAAGAGGAGATGACTGACATTATGGTCGACCTCAAGGATAATATGGAAAAGATTGCCGAACACGGCGAGCGCGCCATTAGTATCATCCGTGGCATTCTGCTCGTATCCAGAGGCAAAGAAGGAGAGTTTATACCCTCCGATATTTGTCATATCGTCAAGGAGTACACGTGGCTCTCTTACCACGCAATGCGTGCCAACCACAAAGGATTCAACGTTACCATCCGCGAACAATACGAGGAAGGCCTTCCTCTCACGATGGTTATACCACAGGATCTCAGTCGTGCCGTACTTAACCTCATGAACAATGCCTTCTATGCTGTTTGGAGAAAGGAAGAAACTGCTGATGCCAGCTACAAGCCAGAAGTGTCGGTAAGCGTCAGCCAACACGACGCAGAAATCAGAATCGTCATTGCCGACAATGGCGAAGGCATGAACGACGAAGTAAAGCAGCGCCTCTTCGAGCATTTCTTCACCACCAAGCCCATTGGTCAGGGCACAGGTCTCGGCATGGGCATCGTGAAAGATATCATCGAGAATCGTCATCATGGTACCATTACTTTTAGTTCAACACTTGGAGAAGGTACATCATTCACTATCACCATACCTATCAGGAAATGAACATCAGGCAAACACTCATCGTCATAGGCTTTCTGCTCTCGGTTATTTCCGTCAATGCTCAAGAAACATCACCCCGTCAGCTTTATGAACAGGCTGAAGAGGAATATACCATTGGCCGCATCTCTCAGGCATTTTCCCTTCTGCACGATAATCTGAGTGTCTTCGAGGGTAATATCCGTCAGAATGTCTTCCGTCTGATGGCCCTCTGTTGCCTGAGCGAGGATAAGGATGAGGAGGCTGAGTATTATGCCGAGCAACTCATTCGTCTGAACAACTATTACAACTCCACCGATGATCCTGTTCGTTTTCAGGATCTTATCAACCGACTGAAGGAAGGATTCGTCAGCACCATCACCACAGCCTCCAGTCAGAGTGAGACCATCAATGAGGCTCCTTCGCCTGTAACCATCATTACCTCTGAGATGATCGAGGAACTGGGCTATAACAAGAATCTCAACCAGATACTTGCAGCCTATGTGCCAGGTATGACCGAAGTGGCTTCGTCTGCACCTGGTGAGAATCTGGCTATGCATGGTGCTTATGCAAATGGTCAGGAACTTATCCTGATTATGGAGAATGGCCACCGACTCAACAATCGATTCTATAATATTGGTGTCACAAGTTATTCTATCAGCACCGAAAAGATCGACCATATTGAGGTGCTACGTGGTCCAGCCTCTTCACTTTATGGTAATGTAGCCTTATCTGCCGTTGTCAATATCATCACCAAGAGCGGTCGCCAGCTCAATGGTGTAAAAGCCCGATATGGCTATGGTTCTTTCAATACTCATAAAGCCGACCTCCTCATGGGCACCCAGTTTATGGATGCCGATATCACCGCTTGGGCATCCATCTATAATTCTGACGGTCAGATACGCCACTTCAACGACGATAAGGGCTATTATGCCAATTGCCACGAAAAACCGATATATGAGCCTGAATATTATACTACAACAATAAATGCCTCTCCCGATAGGATTTATGTTTCAAGTTACAAGAATATGCCGTCGTACGATCTTGGTTTTTCTTTTAAATTGAATGGTTTCGAACTCATGCTTAGTCGTAAGAGTTATACAAAGCTATATCCCATATCCTTGTTTGATACAGGTTATGATTACGACCTTTATCAAACGATCACTGACATAAAGCCAGGCAACAGTATCGAGGAGACCCATATCGAATTAGGTTACTCCCACCCCATAGGTAAGGTTAACCTCAAAGGCACACTTTATACTGATTGGTATAAATCCAAGGATTATGAGGTCTATTGCGATTATTCAGAAACCATAAGTCCAATACATGATGAATACGATCAATACGTCTATGACGAGGATGGTAACATGGTCTTTGAGTCTAGAGGGGATTGGGGGACTATATCTTTTGCATCCTATAGGGAAAAAACTTTTGGCGGAATTGTTAATGCCACAACCGACTATCGTGTGGGCCGCATGAAAGGAAACTTTCTGGCCGGTAGCCAATACGAGCATTTTATCCTGGATTCCCGATTATATTTTATGGGAAGTGATTTCAAACAGATTGAATATGGTAATTACAATTTTTATAATATCGTTGGGACGGGTGAGGAAGACAACCTGTCGTTCTTCCTTCAGGCTAAGCATTACTTTACTCCCCGTTTCATTGCGAATTTAGGTTTCCGTTACGACTTGAAATACCGCCTGGAGGAGAATCTCTCGGCTCTATCGCCACGTCTGGCGCTCATGTACACGTTCAACGATTATCTTACCATGAAATTGTCGTATGCCCAGTCGTTCTCCGATCTGGCCCTCTATTACCGTTATCTGTTCAGCGACTTAGTCGATATGAATCCACAACGCCTCTCAGCTGTTCAATTCACGGCGATGGGAAAAGCCTCTCCGTTGCACCTTCAATACGAGATATCCTTGTTTTATAATCATTACAGGAATCTGATGCAGTGGAATGAAAGACAAGAAGAAGAGCAGATAGATATTGAAAAAATCTCCAATCAAGGTACTTTGGAAAATATCGGTATTGAGGTCACTGCCTCTTATGCCCACAAGCGTTTCTCCAGTAATCTCTCGCTATATTACGTTCACGACATCAGTTGTGATAATTATTATTATAACAATTTAGAGAAGAGGGTTAATAATGTACCCCTTTTCACACTCAATCTTCATGGCGCCTATAAGCTACTACAGACCGCTAACCACGAGCTGAAGGTCTATGCCCATCCATCTTATACGGGGCGTAAGCTTAACTTTACACCTTTTCAAGCCACCGATTACTATATCGACGGCAAGTGGAAGCTCGACCTCGGTGTGAAATACAGTTTCCGTCGTCACCTGTCGTTCTCTCTCGACTGCGAGAACCTCTTCAACACCTCCGACTATGTTTGTGGTCCTGTTAATTCATTTCTCCCCCTATTCCAACGTGGCCGCAACCTCATGGCATCAGTGTCCTACCAGTTTTAAATAAGGAAAAGGGCTCTCCACAGGGCTCTTTTCTGACATAAAACAAGAAAAAACATGCATTTTTGCAAGTTTTTGCTATTTCTACTTTGCAATTTGCAGGAAATTGTGTACCTTTGCAAGCGTTTTAAAACAAATCAACAGGATGGAAGCGTTTTTCAGGACACATAGATACCTCGTTGAGCATACCAATGCTCCAGTTCGTCGCACCCTGATGGATGAGATTGACTGGAGTGACCGCATGATCGGCATTAAGGGCACAAGAGGCATCGGGAAAACAACCTTTCTACTGCAATATGCTAAGGAACATTTCGATATACTCGACAAACAGTGTCTGTATATCAACATGAACAACTTCTATTTTCAGGGACATGGTATAGCCGATTTCGCTGGCAGTTTTTATAAGCATGGCGGCAGAGTGTTACTCATCGACCAGGTGTTTAAGCAGCCCGACTGGAGTTCTGAGCTCCGTAAGTGCTACGACCTTTACCCTAACCTGAAGATTGTGTTCACAGGAAGTAGTGTGATGCGCCTGAAGGACGAGAACCCTGAGTTGAACGGCATTGTGAAGAGCTATAACCTGCGAGGTTTTTCTTTCAGAGAATTCGTTAACTTACTGACAGGCAACAACTTCCAGCCTTATACGCTTGATGACATCATAGAGAATCATGAGCAGATTGCCCGTCAGATTCTGCCAAAGGTATCGCCCAACCGCTATTTCCAGGATTATATCCATCACGGCTTCTATCCTTTCTTCCAGGAACACCGCAATTATTCGGAGAACCTGCTGAAGACCATGAACATGATGACCGAGGTGGATATTCTGCTCATCAAGCAGATTGAGCTGAAATACCTCACAAAGATTAAAAAACTCTTCTACCAGATTGCTGAGGAAGGCTTTGCCAAAAGACCGAACGTCAGCCAACTGGCACAGGATATCGAAACCAGTCGTGCTACGGTGATGAACTACATCAAGTATCTCACCGATGCCCGCCTGCTGAACCTCATCTATCCCGTTGGTCATGATTTCCCCAAGAAGCCAGCGAAGATTATGCTCCACAACTCAAACCTCATGTATGCCATCTACCCTATTCTGGTCAACAAGCAAGAGGCTATGGAGACCTTCTTCGTTAATTCCATGTGGAAAGACCATAAGATTAACACTGGCGGGCGCGATTGCAACTTTATCGTTGATGAGAAGAAGAAGTTCCGCATCATCGATGCCAAATCGCCTGTCAAGATCCGCTATTCGCAAGATGTTATCTATGCCCGCTACAATACGGAAATCGGTAAGGATAAGCAAATTCCGCTGTGGCTGCTGGGATTTCTGTATTAGCTGAGAATTGAGAATTAAGAGAAAATAGTTAGTAATATAAGTTAGGTTTATTTATTTAATACATTCTAAACAAATGGCTAAAGAAAAGAAATTTATCACCTGTGATGGTAACGAGGCTGCGGCTCACGTGAGCTACATGTTCTCTGAGGTAGCTGCTATCTACCCCATCACCCCGTCTTCGCCTATGGC
>JAEEGG010005088.1_pt1 | contig 31504 bp, 28 predicted proteins | sample 9134161 | NCBI WGS metagenome assembly JAEEGG01 (sample SAMN16246543, study PRJNA631951) | gut metagenome | biome: gut microbiome; feature: rumen; material: CR-attached | host: Bos | place: Iran: Karaj | collected 2018-10
ATTCATACTCAACTGAAGGGCTGGCTCGTGATCAAGGCTGATGAGGACCGTAAGCATAAGCTCCAGAAACTTGTAAGCGAGCAGCTGGTAGGTGCTGGATTCAATGAGATACTGAACAACTCGCTGACAAAGACAGCATATTATGAGGGTAAGAAGAATGTCGTGAAGATTATGAACCCGCTGTCGTCAGACCTGGGTGTGATGCGTCAGACATTGCTATATGGCGGTCTGGAGAGCGTTGAGCATAACGTGAAGCGTAAGAATGCCAATCTGAAGTTCTTCGAGTTTGGTAACTGTTACTTCTTCGATGAGGAGAAGGAGAATCCTGAGAACCCGATGCAGGCCTATAAGGAAGAGAACTATCTTGGAATGTGGGTGACTGGAAAGCGCGTGGAAGGCTCATGGGCGCATCCCGATGAGGATAGCACATACTATGAGCTATCGGCATACGTGCAGAACATTCTACAGCGCATCGGCATGAAGCCGGGCATGCTGGTCACGAAGAAGAGCAACAATCCTAACTTCTCAGCTGCACTCATGATGGAGAATCGAGGAGGAAAGAAACTCATTGAGATGGGTGTGCTTTCAAAGAAGCTCCTGAAGCAGTTCGATTTGCAGCAGCCAGTATATTTTGCTGAGTTGAATTGGACACAACTGATGAAAGCAACGAAGAAGAACGAGGTCACTTTCACAGAGATTTCGAAGCATCCTGCCGTCAGTCGAGACCTCGCCCTGTTGATTGACAACAGCGTAGAGTTCGCACAGATTGAGCAGATAGCACGTCAGACAGAGAAGAAACTGCTGAAGCAGGTGGAACTCTTCGACGTTTACGAAGGCGATAAGTTGCCACAGGGAAAGAAGTCGTATGCTGTCAACTTCATCCTTCAGGATACGGAGAAAACCATGAACGACAAGCAGATCGATGCTGTCATGCAGAAGCTCATAGCTAGCCTGAAGAAGCAGCTCGGTGCTGAACTTCGCTAATTTGATCATTAAAGTGAAATAGTAAAATAGTAAAATTAAAACATGGGAAGAGCATTTGAATATCGTAAAGCAACAAAGCTGAAGAGATGGGGCCACATGGCCAAGACATTCACCAAGATTGGCAAGCAGATAGCCATTGCCGTGAAGGCTGGCGGTCCGGAGCCTGAGAACAATCCCACATTGCGTGCCATTATTGCCAACGCAAAACGTGAGAACATGCCGAAGGACAACATTGAGCGTGCCATCAAAAACGCAATGGGTAAAGACCAGAGCGACTATAAGGAAGTGACCTACGAAGGATATGGCCCTCACGGAGTGGCAATCTTTGTTGAGACCCTGACCGACAACACCACCCGTACCGTGGGTGACGTTCGCTCGGTGTTCAACAAGTTCAGCGGCAACCTCGGCACACAGGGCTCACTGTCGTTCCTTTTCGACCACAAGGCTGTGTTCACCTTCAAGAAGAAGGACGGGTTGGATATGGACGAAATGATTCTCGATCTCATTGACTATGGTGTAGAAGATGAGTACGATGAGGATGAGGAAGAGAACAGCATCACTATCTATGGAGATCCTTCATCATTCAGTGCTATCCAGAAGCATTTGGAGGAGAACGGATTTGAAGTGACAGGTGCTGAGTTCACTCGTATCCCCAACGACCTGAAAGACGTTACCCCCGAGCAGCGCGAAGCCATCGACAAGATGGTAGAAAAGCTGGAGGACTTCGACGACGTGCAGACCGTTTACACCAACATGAAGCCCGAAGAAGAGTAATCAGAATATTTTTGATAAAAACTCATTGCTATGTCGCAGATATTTCATATATTTGCGACATAGTTCTTTTGTGTTTAACCAAAATCCTTTTAATATGATGAAAGTAGGAGTACCCAAGGAAATCAAGAACAATGAGAATCGGGTGGGCATGACGCCATCGGGCGTTGCCGAGTTGGTAAGACGTGGGCATCAGGTCTTCGTACAGCATACTGCAGGGGAGGGCAGTGGCTTCAGCGATGAGGCCTATCAGAACGTGGGCGCACAGATTATGCCCACTATTGAGGATGTCTATGCCGCTGCCGACATGATAGTGAAGGTCAAGGAACCCATCGCTCCCGAGTATCCGTTGGTTCGCAAAGGACAGGTTGTCTTCACCTATTTCCATTTTGCCTGTGAGGAAGAGCTTACCCACGCCATGCTGAAGAGCGGTGCTGTGTGTATAGCCTACGAGACTGTGGAACGCGATGACCATACACTGCCTCTGCTCATCCCCATGAGTGAGGTTGCCGGACGTATGGCAACACAGAATGGTGCCTACTATCTGCAGAAAACAAAAGGCGGAAAAGGCAAACTGATGGCTGGTGTGCCAGGCGTGAAACCTGCCCGTGTGCTGGTGCTTGGTGGTGGAACGGTAGGAGAGGCTGCAGCCCGAATAGCTGCCGGAATGGGAGCTGAGGTGACAATCACCGACGTGTCGCTGCCTCGTCTGAAACAGCTGGCTGCTGAGATGCCTGCCAATGTGCATACGCTCTATTCTTCAGAACATAACATTCGGCAGGAACTGCCCACTGTCGATGTGGTTATAGGCTCAGTGCTCATCCCAGGCGATGCCGCACCAAAGCTCATCACCCGTGATATGCTCCGTCTGATGGAACCTGGCACTGTGCTTGTCGATGTAGCTATCGATCAGGGCGGCTGCTTCGAGACCTCTCATCCCACCACCCATAGCGATCCCGTCTATACGGTTGATGGTATCGTTCACTATGCGGTGGCCAATATCCCTGGTGCAGTACCCAACACATCTACCATCGCTCTTACAAATGCCACGCTGCGATATGTACTCGCCCTTGCCGACAAAGGTTGGCAGCAGGCCTGCCGCGATGACAGCTCGTTGGCTAAAGGTGTGAATATGGTTGGCGGAAAATGCACCTACGAAGCTGTAGCCAAGGTGTGGAACATACCCTACGAAAAGCTTATCTTAGAATAGCAAACATTCTACAGGCGAGGATTTTTTCATAATTCTCGCCTGAATTTTTGTCAATATCCAAATAAATGTATACTTTTGCAAGTAATCGCTGGCAAATGGTGTCAAAGAAAAAATTGCCAGTGAGACTTTTTTGAAAAATAAACAATTATAGTATAGATGGCTACAAAACATGTACAATATGAGACAGTGGGCACGTGTTCAAAACTGATAGACGTGACTGCCGATGAGAATGATGTGATACAGCAGGTATTCTTTCTTGGTGGATGCAACGGCAATCTGCAGGGTATCAGCCAGTTGGTGAGGGGACAGAAGATAGATGATGTCATCAAGAAGATTGACGGCATACGCTGTGGTGCCAAAAGCACTTCTTGCCCCGATCAGCTCTGTCGTGCTTTGGAACGCTTGAAAAATGCACCGCTGGAGAATTAATCCCTCTATTGGTAGTCTTCTTTTGTGAAGGTTGTCTCGTAGAGTAGCTTTCCCTCTTTCTTGGAGGAATAGTAGGAATACTTGAAACTATAGCCGGCCTCCTTGATAGGACGGAGGTTCGTGTCGTTTCGCAGTGCTTCCAAAAGAAGTTGGCGCATAAGATTTGATTTCTGTTCAATGCTATCGTTGTCCATTGCATTTGCAAAACGATGATAGAACTGAAGAACGTGAGTGTCAATATCAAATACACAGCTGTCTAAGATGACGGTTTCGCTTAGAGCCTGCGGACAGTTCTTTTCGGTATATTCCTGCCAGGTTCGCTGAACACGTTTTTCAAATGACTCTTGGCATGAGCAGAGAAGCATGAGACAGATGGCTGAGAGTAGTGCAATTTTATTCATTTCGTATTTTTTTTGCTTACAAAGTTACAAAAAAAAGCTAAATTATCGCAGTTTTGACTATTTTTTTGTATTTTTGCAAAATAAAGTATACTGAAAGTCGATGGACCACATAAGAAATTTTTGTATTATCGCTCATATCGATCACGGCAAGTCAACTCTTGCCGACCGTCTCTTGGAGTTCACTAAGACCATTCAAGTCACTGAGGGACAGATGCTTGATGATATGGATTTGGAGCGTGAACGTGGTATAACAATCAAGAGTCATGCTATCCAAATGGAATATATAAAAGGTGGCGAGAAATACATACTTAATCTGATTGATACTCCGGGGCACGTCGATTTCAGTTACGAAGTGAGCCGTTCTATTGCAGCTTGTGAAGGCGCACTGCTTGTTGTTGATGCTACGCAAGGCGTACAGGCACAGACCATCTCGAACCTTTACATGGCAATAGATAATAATCTCGAAATCATTCCTGTCATTAATAAAATAGACATGCCGAGTGCTATGCCTGACGAAGTGGAAGATGAGATTGTCGATCTTCTTGGCTGTAGTCGGGATGAAATCATTCGGGCATCGGGTAAGACGGGTGAAGGCGTAGAAGCCATTCTCGACGCAGTCGTTGAGCGTATACCGCATCCTGAGGGTGACGAAAACGCCCCCTTGCAGGCACTCATCTTTGACTCCGTGTTCAATTCCTTCCGTGGCATCATTGCTTACTTCAAAGTACTAAACGGAAAGATTGGCAAGGGTGACAAGGTGAAGTTCTTTAATACAGGAATGGAGTATGAAGCCGATGAAGTGGGGGTCCTGAAGATGGATATGATTCCTCGCAAGGAACTTGGCACTGGCGAAGTAGGTTATATCATCAGCGGCATCAAGGATGCAAAAGAAGTCAAGGTGGGTGATACCATCACTCATGTGGCTCGTCCGTGCGATAAAGCTATCGAAGGCTTTCAGGAAGTGAAACCGATGGTGTTTGCTGGTGTGTATCCGATTGACCCCACTGACTACGAGAACCTACGTGCCTCTCTTGAAAAGCTTCAACTGAATGATGCTTCGCTGACGTTCATGCCAGAGACATCGATTGCTTTAGGATTCGGGTTCCGCTGCGGTTTCCTCGGTCTTCTCCACATGGAGATAGTGCAGGAGCGTCTGGATAGAGAATTCAATATGGATGTTATCACGACAGTACCTAATGTAACCTACATGTGCTATACGAAGCAGGGTGAGGTGAAGGAGGTTCATAATCCTTCGGGTATGCCTGATACGGTGATGATTGACCATATCGAGGAACCTTACATCAGAGCTTCCATTATTACTGCAGCCGACTTCATTGGGCCTATTATGACTTTATGTCTTGATAAACGAGGCGAACTGATTGATCAGCAGTATGTGAGCGGAAACCGTGTGGAGTTACATTTTATGCTGCCATTGGGAGAAATCGTGATTGACTTCTATGATAAGTTGAAGAGTATTTCGAAGGGCTACGCATCCTTCGACTATCATGTCGATTCTTTTAGACCGTCAAAACTGATTAAACTGGATATCCTGCTGAATGGAGAACCTGTTGATGCCCTCTCTACACTGACTCATCAGGATAATGCGGTTACCTTCGGACGTAGGATGTGTGAGAAGTTGAAAGAGCTGATTCCTCGTCAGCAGTTCGACATTGCTATTCAGGCAGCTATAGGCGCAAAGATTATTGCAAGAGAAACCGTAAAGCAAGTTAGAAAAGACGTATTGGCCAAGTGCTATGGAGGTGACGTTAGCCGTAAGCGTAAACTGTTGGAGAAACAGAAACGTGGAAAAAAGCGAATGAAACAGATTGGTAATGTGGAGGTTCCCCAAAAGGCATTCCTTGCTGTACTGAAACTTGATTAGTTGGTAAACTATAATTGACAAAGTAAATTGCAAATCATTAATCTATTTTTTTTATACCTAACCATCATTAATAAAACTACTAAACTGATATGCCAAACCTAAGTTTAACAAAACGAGACGTGGCCCGTGAGCTGGCTCGTAGATACAGTACGATGACTCATGACGAACTGGACATACTTGAAAGTGTGTTGGTTCCCATGAAATTTGCAAAAGGTGAAATTGTTCTGGCTGAAGGTGATACTTGTCAGAACATCTATTGGATTGTGAAAGGGCTTGTGCGCCAGTATTATTATAAGAATAATAAGGAACTGACTGAGTATATGGCTGCTGAGAATACTATTATGATGAGTATCGAGAGCCTCTTTAAGGAAAAACCTTCTATGCAAATCATCCAGGCTCTAGAGCCAACTCTGATTTACGCAATGCCAAAAGCGGAATTGGAAGCTGTTGCCATGCGAAGCGTGAACATTCAGATTCTTTATCGTAAAATATTGGAAGAGTCTCTGATTATCAGCCAACAACGTGCTGACATGTTGCGCTTTGAGAGTGCTCAGGACCGATATCAGAAGTTGGTGAAGAGTGCACCACAATTAGTATTGCGTGCGCCATTGGTTTTTATAGCCAGCTATCTGCAAATGACACCTGAAACACTTAGTCGTGTGCGTACTGCTGCTCTAATGGAGGGAAAGTAAAGAACTATTGAAAAGGGTAAAATTACTCATGGTATATCGAATTGAGATATACCTCATTATGAGTTAGGCATATCAGAAAGAAAAAGTAGCGTAATCGAAACTTCGATATACGCTACTTATTTTTGTTTGGTTAAAACTTAGCCATCTTGATTGCTACAATAGCACATTCATCGCCTTTGTTTCCGAGTCTGCCACCGGCGCGATCTTTCGCTTGCTGCAAATCGTTGGTAGTGAGCAGTCCATAAATTACCGGTATGTTGTTGGTAGCATTTAGTCGTGCTATTCCTTCGGTCACACCCTGGCAAATATAGTCAAAGTGTGGCGTTTCTCCTCTGATGACGCTTCCTAAAATGATAACGGCATCATAGCCATCATTGAGCGTCATTTGACGTGCACCGTAAATGAGTTCAAACGATCCAGGTACAGTCTTAATATGAATATTTTCGGGTAGTGCACCATGCTTTTCAAGTGTGTTTACGCAGCCTTCGAGCAATGCACCAGTGATTTCAGGATTCCATTCTGCTACAACTATACCAAAAATCATATTTGAAGCATCTGGTACTTTGTTGAAATCGTAGTCGGAAAGGTTTTTGGTAGCCATATTGATAGTTTTATCTTGTTTAAAACAATTGAGAATTATAATTGACTATGTAACTGTTAGTACACAGGAATCATAATTCTCAATTTTATATTAGCGCAGTATCTTATTCGGAAACGCGCTCGATGTATTCGTCAATTGTCTGATATTGCGTCTGCATTGAGTCAAAGTATTTCTCTTTCACCTGCTTGTAGAGCTTCAGAGCTTCAGCTTTCTTACCCTGGCTCTCCAGAATCTGTCCGGCTTGAATCAAGAATGTGGGTGAGATAGAGTTGTTGTCAGCCTTTTCAGCAGCGCTAATCAGTGTGCTAACAGCTTTGTCGAGTTGATTCAAATGTGCGTATGCATTTCCAAGGGCACCCAAAGCTGCAGGAGAAATCATCTGGTCATCTTCACCATCAAACTGTGCCAAATATTGTGCAGCCTCTTCCCATTTCTCCATATTGGCGTAGCAAAGACCAGCATAAAGGCTTGCCAAATTGCCTGCTTTGGTTGAACTGTAGTCATTAGCAATTTTCAGAAAACCTGCAGTGCCGAGACTGTCACCATTCAGTGCTAATTCAAAGTTGCCATTCTGGAAATGATCCTGTGCTTTTGCCATAGCTGTGCTTGCCTCATCCTGTTTGCCTGACTGATAGTCGCTATACCAAATGCTTCCGCATACGATGAGAATTAAAACTACGACGCAACAGATAAGAGCGTTTTTGTACTTGAGAAGAAATGCTTCACCCTGATTCTGAGACTCTTCCAATGTAGGAGAAGCCTGTTTTTTCTTAGTTTCTGCCATTATTATTGTTATTTTTGTTATTTTCTGTTTCTTATGCAACTCAGCCCCAAAAAAGTTGGCAACCAAATTCATTGTCTGATTTTGCGGCGCAAATTTACTGAATTTATTGCACATATTGAAATTTATTTCAAACTTTTTTCGTTTTTCCACCTTAAATGCTGTAATTTTGCAAGAAAAATTGTAGTGAATGATTCTAAAGAGGCTTTCTTTGTTGAATTACAAAAATATTCGAGAGGCAACGCTTGAATTGTCTTCAAAATTCAATTGTTTCATCGGACCGAATGGAGTGGGGAAGACAAATGTGCTTGATGCAGTCTATTTTTTGTCTTTTTGTCATTCGGCCTATACATCACAGGATTCAATGGTCATTCGTCATGATGAACCTTTTTTTGTTCTTGAAGGAGAATACGTAGAATCTCTCTCTCAGGATGAAAAACTGAGTATCTATTGTGGAATGAAACGCGGCACAAAGAAGCATTTCAAGTGTAACAAGAAGGAATATAAACGTTTATCTGAACACATTGGCTTGATTCCGATTGTGATGGTAGCTCCGGGAGACACCCTTTTGATTGAAAGTGGTAGCGAAGAACGCAGACGCCTGATGGATATGGTGATTTCTCAGCTCGACATTTTATATATTGAATCTTTGAATCGCTATAATAAAGCATTGATGCAGCGCAATACGCTCCTGAAAGTAGATGACTCGGAACCAGACAGTGAAGTGCTGTCTATTTTAGAGGAGCAGATGGCTATTGAGGGAGAATATATCTATCAGAAACGCGATGCTTTCGTGAAAGAGCTTACGCCATTATTTCAGCGTTATTACGAGACAATTTCTGGAGGACATGAACAGGTGTCTTTGAGCTATGTATCACATTGTCAGCGTGGACCGTTGTTAGACGTGATTCGACGTGACCGGATGCGTGATCGTGACGTAGGCTATTCTTTGCACGGCATTCATCGAGATGACCTTTCTATTCTCTTAGATGGTCACCCCATGCGGCGTGAAGGTTCACAGGGGCAGATGAAGACTTTCGTGATTTCATTGAAATTGGCGCAGTTCGGGCTCCTTAAGCAGTCCAATACGCGAACAATGCCCATTCTTCTGCTCGACGATATCTTTGATAAGCTCGATGCTACTCGCGTTGAACAGATTGTCAAGCTCGTTTCTGGTGAAGGCTTTGGCCAGATCTTTATAACCGACACTAATCGTGATCATCTTGACCAAATCTTAGAGAAAGGGCATTTTGACTATCGCCTTTTCCACGTCAATGACGGAGAGATTTTGTAATTCGTATATTTTATAAGGTTCATTTAGAAAGTTAGAATACTATGTTCCGACGTGATGTTCAATCAATCAAAGATTTGGTGATGCGAAACTTGCGTGTTCAAGGATTAGAAACACCTTTGTTGCAGAAACGCCTTATTGATGCATGGCCAACAGTAGTTGGTGAGATCATTGCAAGATACTCTGAGAATCTATACGTTTACAATCAGACACTTTATGTACACATGACAATGCCATCATTACGTGCTGAACTTAGTATGCGCCGACAAGAATATGTGAAAAAGTTAAATGATTATGTCGATGCCCAAATCATTACCGATATTTGTTTTCGGTAATAGTGCCGCGCAAGTCGTTTAATCGTTTTTGATCAATAAAGACAAAAGTAGCGGATTCGCAATTAGCAAATCCGCTACTTTTATAAAATATGTGTCGATGGATTAGCAGAGTTTGCGAGAACCGTCACCAATGACAACATCGTACACCTTGGGCTCATGTCCATACTTCTCGTTGAAGCGCTTTTTGGCATCTTCGACAAACTTCTTGTAGAGGTCGTTGCGAACGAGGTTGATGGTGCAGCCACCGAAGCCGCCACCCATGATACGAGAACCAGTTACACCGTTCTCCTTGGCAATATCGTTCAGGAAGTCGAGTTCTTCGCAGCTCACCTCGTAGTCCTTTGACAGGCCCTCGTGAGTTTTGTACATCATCTCGCCAACCTTCTCGTAGTCGCCTTCGTTCAGAGCGTCGCAGACGGCAAGTACGCGGTCTTTCTCGCCCAGTACGAACTTAGCACGCTTGTAATCCTCTTCGCCAACTTCGGCTTTTACCTCTTCCAACTGTTCCCAAGTGCAGTCACGCAGGGTCTCGAACTTGCCTTCGGGATGCTTAGCCTGGATGTGCTTCACCACGTTTTCGCAAGAGTTGCGACGATCGTTGTAGGGCGAACCTGCCAACTGGTGCTTCACAACAGAGTCGAGCAGCACGAGACGATAGCCATCGGGCTTGAAGGGGAAGTATTCGAACTCGCGGCTGCGGCAGTCGAGGCGCATCAGGCAGCCAGCCTTACCGAAGACAGAAGCAAACTGGTCCATGATACCGCAGTTCACACCGCAGTAGTTGTGCTCAGTAGCCTGTCCGGCCAGCACCATATCCCACTGAGACACCTTGTTCTCGCCGAAGATATCGTTCAAGCCACAAGCAAAGCAGCTCTCCATAGCTGCACTTGAAGACATACCAGCACCGAGGGGCACGTCACCGGCAAATGCGATGTTGAATCCCTTCACAGGAACGCCCAGCTTTCTCATCTCCAGAGCGATGCCGAAGATGTAGCGAGCCCAAGATGCTTTGGGGCCTGCGGGATCGTTCAACTTGAAGTCCACGCGGTCCTTCAGGTCGATAGCGTATGCCATCACGGTGTCTTCAGTACCGTTGGCACGCATCTCAGCGGTTACGCCTTTGTCAACAGCTCCGGGGAACACGAAACCTCCATTATAGTCGGTGTGCTCACCAATCAGGTTGATACGACCAGGCGATGTGTAAACATTACCAGTTTTTCCGTCAAAGTGCTTGATGAAGCGACTTCTTACAAATTCAATGTCAATCATGTTAATTTACAATTTAAAGATTTAAGATTTATTTTAATTGTTGTTTACTTTACATTAATGCCAATCTTGCTACCCCAGTTGCAGAACCAGAGAACGTAAGCGTAGTAGATGAACATGAGCATGATGGCAACACCCACACCGAGTGCGGGATTGTCAACGATGGAGCCCATGAGGAGGGGGAGTGTTGCACCGCCGAGTACACCCATGTTGATCAAGCCAGAGGCATTCTTCGTGTGAGGACCGAGTTCCTGCAATCCGAGGTTGAAGATGAGAGGCCACATCACAGAGTGGAACAGTCCTGCTGCCAGCATAGCGTAAACGGCAGCCATCCCTGAAAGGAAGAATGAGATGCCAACACAGCAAGCACCGAGAACCAGACATGCGGTGAGCAGTTTGCGAGCCTCGAACTTGGCCAGAATAGCAGAGCCAGCAAAACGACCAAGCATCATGCCGCCCCAGTAGAGAGGAAGATAGTCGGTAGCTGAACCAGGCAGCGAGGGATCGGCCTTCCAATAAGCGGGAAGCATCGAGGGAATACCAATTTCGAGACCCATGTACATAGCGATAGCCAAAGCACCGAACCACACGTGTGGATACTTGAACACACTCGATTTGTACTGCGACATGTCATAAGCATCGTCGGCACCTTCAGCTTGCTTATCCTTATCGGGATCAGGCAGCTTAATGAAAAAGAGTATGGCTGCAATGACCAGTGCGAAGATACCCAGGATGAGGAACGGTCCAGGCACGTTTTCCGGGAGCTTGGGCTTGCCAGCTATAATCACGTATGTAATGAAAATAGGTGCAACGGTTGTAGCCACAGAGTTCAGGGCCTGCGACAACGTCATGCGGAATGCACCGCTTTCGGGTTTGCCGAGCACCATCACATAAGGATTGGCTACCAGCTGTAGCATCACCACGCCCAGTGCCACAATGCTCATGCAGCAGAGAAACACCGTGTAAACGTTAGCTGTTCCAAGGGCTGCGGTAACACCTAAGTTGTTGGCAATGAAGCCACATCCTACGACAGAGAGACCGAGTACAAGTGTCGACTTGTAGCCAATCTTGTTCATCATCATGGCAAACGGTATGGAGAACAGGTATGCACCATAGAAGAATGTGTTGACCAGCTGACCTTGTTTGTCGTTCAATTGGAAAGCTTCCTTACAGAATTCAATCATTGAGTTGTTCATTGTGGTGATGAATCCGATGAGGAAGCATACGATGAACACAATGATTAACGGGAACAAATAGTTCGGTTGTTGTTTTTGTGACATAATTATTTAATTTCGTTGTTACGTTTTTCCATTTTTTTTCGACGTGATTATTTTACTCTACGCCAAACTTGTAGATGGTCTTCTGCTTGTAACGTTGGCCAGAATTTAAAACTACACTGGGGAAGTAGGGACGGTTGGGGGTGTCGGGGAAGTGCTGGCACTCAAAACAAATGGCTGAGCGGCGACCGAATGTTGCACCGTGATACCCCTTGTAGCCATCGGCCCAGTTGTCACTATATACCTGTACGCCAGGCTCGGTGGTATAGACCTCCATCGTGCGTCCGCTGTTCGGCTCGAAGATCTTGGCTGCGAAGCTCAGTTCGCCTTCTTCCTTCTTGTTCAGTACGAAACAATGATCGTAGCCGGCTCCGTTCTTTATCTGCTCATCGTCAGCGTCGATGTCCTGTCCCACGGGCTTTGACTTACGGAAATCAAAAGGAGTGCCTTCCACCTTACGGATCTCACCTGTTGGTATCGAAGTGTCATCAATGGGAATATAGAAGTCGGCATTGATTTCGCATTGTAGGTCGTTGATAGTCGGGGTGGGGGCAGCCGTGCCTGCCAGGCAGAAGAATCCGTGGTGAGTAAAGTTTATGATTGTCTTCTTATTGGTGGTTGCCAGATACTCCAACACCAGTTCGTTCTGGTCGGTAAAGGTAAACTCCACGGTGATGTCAACTTCACCCGTGAATCCCTCTTCACCATAAGAAGATATGCGATGCAGAGCCAATGCGCGGGGACCCATCTGCTTGGCATCCCAAACGCGGGCATGGAATCCTGTGGGGCCGCCGTGAAGTGCGTTGGGACCGTTGTTGATGGCCAGCTGATATTCCTTACCGTTCAGTGTGAACTGCCCCTTACAGATGCGGTTGCCGTAGCGACCGATGAGGGTTGAGAGGAAAGGCTCTGGTGAGTTGATGACTGACTGGATATTATCATGTCCTTGAATGACATTGGCAACGTTGCCGTTCTTGTCAGGCACCATGATGGCACATATTGCACCTCCATAGTTGGTGATAGCCACTTCGTAACCCTTACGGTTACGCAAAATGTAAAGATCGGTTTTCTTGCCATTAATAGTGGTCTGGAAATCTTCCCGTTTCAGACCACAGAGATTCGCGTTTTCTGTTGTGTTCGCCATAAAATGTTTGTTTTTAGTTACAGTAACTTTTGCAAAATAACAAAAAAATGCCGATATGTGCAAGCATATCGGCGAAAAAATGGTGTTAAAAACAGCTAACAGAGCGATTTTAAGAAGTCTGCCACAACATAAGTGCTACCACCGACAAAAATGAAATCATCGGGTGTTGCTGCATCAGTGGCTGCTCTTACTGCTTCAGGAACTGTGGCATAGCATTCGCCTGTCAGTCCTAACTGATCACCAAAGACTTTTAGTGAAGTCTCAGGAAATGCACGTTTCGTGTCAGCCTTTGTGTAATAATAGGTGGCGTTTTTGGGCAGTAGGTTCATCATGCCGTAGATGTCTTTGTCGTCAACGATGCCAATCACAATGTGCATCTTTCTGCACTTCACGGCAGCCAACTGCTTGTTCAAGTACTCCCATCCGCCTACGTTGTGGCCAGTATCACAAACAATGGTTGGCTGTTGGCGAATTGTCTGCCATCTTCCCATGAGTCCAGTAATCTTAGTTACATTCCCTAAGGCGAGATTCATTTCTTCTTGGATCTTGCGATTGTTTTCAGGATTATAGCATTCGCACAGGTATCCAGAGTCCATCAGGATATGCATGGCCACCATAGCGGTGTTCATGTTCTTCTTTTGATAGATGCCGCTAAGTTCTCCGTTGAAGTCAGCTAAATGACGTGCAGTATAGTGTATGCCGCCTTCCGGCAACATTTCGGCTGTTTCTATCTCTTTTTCATCTTCGTCTTCAGCAAAGTGGATGGGGGCATTGTGCTCATTGGCCAGCGCTTCAAATATAGGGCGAGTCTCAGTGGTCGTCTCACCTATCACTACGGGGATGCCGTTCTTGATAATTCCGCCCTTCTCCATTGCTATTTGTTCCAGACTTGCACCGAGCAGTTGGGTGTGGTCTAATGAAATGTTTGTGATGACAGACAGAATTGGGGTGATGATGTTGGTACAGTCTAACCGTCCTCCCAAACCGACTTCCACTACGGCAATGTCAACATTCATGTCTTTGAAGTATTTGAATGCCATAGCAGTCGTTATTTCGAAGAATGATGGTTCCAATGGCTCGAAAAACTCCTTTTCTTTTTCTATGAAATCCACGACATATTCCTCCGAAATGGGAACTCCGTTCACGCGAATGCGCTCCTTGAAGTCGATGAGGTGCGGTGAAGTGTAGAGTCCGACGCGATAGCCGTAAACTTGTAGCATAGCCGCTATGCTATGTGCTACCGACCCCTTTCCGTTCGTACCCGCGATATGGATGCTGCGGAAGTGCTCGTGTGGATGATTGAAGTGCTCATCGAGCTTGATGGTGTTCTCCAATCCCTCCTTATAGCCGCTCTTGCCCTGCTTTTCAAAACTGGGTGTCTGGCTGAACAGGTATTCTATTGCGTTTTTGTAGTTCATCGCTTATCTTCCGTTTTAATACTACAGATCGGGGGTACAATCAGTTTTAATGCGTTAAAAATTCAATGCGTTTAGTTGAAGTAATTTTTGAAACGCTGGAAAATAGACTCACACGTCTGTTTATCGCCCTTGAAGTTATCGCTGTTTTTGAACGACTCGAGTGCATGTTTCTCTTCATGGGAAAGAGTCTTAGGCACATATACGCTGATATTGACTACCAAGTCGCCTCTGCCGCTGCCATAGCCTTGTACGGCGGGAAGACCTTTGCCGCGTAAGCGAAGTGTCTTTCCTGGTTGTGTGCCGTTTTCTATTTTCACCTTTAGTTTGGTGCCTTCAATCGTGGGAATCTCCACTTCACCACCTAATGCTGCTGTGGGGAAGTCGAGTAGCATGTTGAATATGAGGTCGTTTCCGTCACGAACGAAGGTGTCGTGTTCCTCTTCTTCTACAAATACCTGAATGTCACCACTGATGCCATTGTTAGGACCGGCGTTTCCTTTTCCCGGGACGTTGATAATCATGCCTTCGGCTACACCAGCAGGTATGTTGATTTCCACTACTTCTTCTCCTTTTACCACACCAGTACCTCCGCATTCATGACATTTGTTGCGAATGACCTCTCCTGCTCCATGACAGGTGGGGCAAACGCCCTGAGTCTGCATCATGCCGAAGATGCTCTGTGTGGTGTGTGTGATAACGCCCGACCCGTGACAGGTAGGACAGGTGTCTTTACCGCTGTTGCCTTCAGCGCCGCTACCATGACAGTGGCTACATTCAATGTCTTTGCGAACCTTGAACTTCTTGGTTACTCCCTTGTTGATTTCCTCCAAAGTCAGTCTTACCTTCAGTCGCAGGTCACCGCCGCGCATCTGTTGTGCACCGCGTCTGCCTCCGCCTCCGAAGCCGCCAAAGCCATGACCGCCAAAAATGTCGCCGAACATAGAGAAGATGTCATCCATGTTCATTGACGTGCCTCCGAAGCCTCCGAAGCCTCCACTGCCCATCGGGCCGCTGAATCCGAACTGATCGTACTGCTGACGCTTCTGCTGGTCGTGCAGCACGTCGTAGGCCTCAGCCGCTTCCTTGAACTTTTCCTCGGCTTCTTTGTCGCCGGGATTACGATCGGGGTGATACTTGATGGCTATCTTTCGATAGGCCTTCTTGATTTCATCTTCAGAGGCAGTCTTGCTGACGCCGAGTACCTCATAGTAGTCTCTTTTTTGTGCCATTATTGTCCTACGGCCACTTTAGCGTGGCGGATTACTTTGTCGTTGAGTTTATATCCTGCTGTCAGGCAGTCGATGACCTTTCCTTTTTTGTCATCGCCCATGCCAGGCACCATTGCGACGGCCTCGTGGATATCGGTGTCGAAGTCGGCGTCTGTCGTGTCAATCTTCGTCACACCGTGTCCTTCCATCACCTTTACCAGCTTGTGATAGATGAGCTCCATGCCCTCACGCAGTACGTCGGGGTCGTCGGTCTTCTTTCCGCTCTCTATGGCTCGTTCCATGTCGTCGAGGATGGGGAGTAGGGTTGTGATTACCTTTTCGCCGCCGTTCAGAATCAGCTCAGCACGTTCTTTCAACGTACGTTTGCGGTAGTTGTCGAATTCGGCAGTCTTGTATAGTGCCTGCTTCTTCAGTTCTTCAATTTCAGCTTTTGCTGCTTCCAACGGGTCTGTTTCCTCTGCGGCCTCTTCGGGCGTGTTTCCGTCTTCTGCCACTTCGTCATTCTCTGATTCAACTGCCATTTCGTCAGTTGTCAGTTTTTCTTCCTGTTCGTTGATATTCTTTTCTTCTGCCATAATTGTCTGAATGTTGATTCTGACTTGTTTCAAGCAAATATCATGCCATTAAGAGTACATGCGTGCTTTCTGTTCTTTTATCTGCTCATCATAGATGTAGTCGTCATACTGCATCAGCTTGTCAATGGTGCCTTTTGGCGTGAGTTCTATGATGCGGTCGGCTACTGTCTGAATAAACTCATGGTCGTGCGAAGCGAAGAGAATGTTGCCCTTGAACTGCACCAGGTTGTTGTTGAAGGCCTGAATGGATTCCAAGTCCAGGTGGTTGGTAGGTGTGTCGAGAATCAGGCAGTTGGCGTTTTTCAGCTGCATGCGGGCAATCATGCATCGCATCTTCTCACCACCGCTGAGCACGTTGACGTGTTTCAGTACGTCCTCCTCACGGAACAGCATGCGTCCCAGGTACGACTTCATGAGCACCTCGTTGCCAGTACCGTATTGCGAGAGCCAGTCAACGAGGTTCATCTCCGACTGGAAGAACTCGGTGTTGTCGAGTGGCAGGTAGGCCGTAGTGATGGTGACGCCCCACTTGTATGTGCCGGCATCTGCTTCACGGTTGCCGTTGATGATTTCGAACAGGGCAGTCATGGCTTTTGGGTTGTGGGAGAGGAACACCGTCTTCTGCCCCTTCTCGATGGTGAAGTTTACGTTGTCGAAAAGCACCGTTCCGTCGGCATCAGTTGCCTTCAATCCCTCCACTTCGAGGATCTGGGTGCCTGGCTCGCGCTCCATTTGGAAGATGATGCCCGGATATTTGCGTGTTGAAGGCGTGATTTCCTCTACGTTCAGTTTCTCCAACATCTTCTTTCGTGAAGTGGTCTGCTTCGATTTTGCAACATTGGCTGAGAATCGGCGGATGAACTCTTCCAGCTGCTTGCGTTTTTCGTCAGCCTTCATCTTCTGGTTCTGAGCCTGCCGCAGAGCCAACTGGGAGCTCTCGTACCAGAATGAGTAGTTGCCTGAGAAGAGTGTCACTTTGCCAAAGTCGATGTCAACAGTCTGTGTAGAGACAGCATCAAGGAAGTGGCGGTCGTGCGACACTACGAGCACGCATTGCTCCAGCGAACTGAGGTATTCCTCCAGCCACTGCACGGTGTCCAGGTCCAGGTCGTTGGTAGGCTCGTCGAGCAACAGGTTGTCTGGATGACCGAAGAGCGCTTTAGCCAGCATCACGCGCACCTTTTCATTGTTTGAAATGTGAGCCATCTGTGAATAGTGCATGTCCTCTTTGATGCCTAGGTTCTGCAGCAGCTGTGCTGCCTCGCTCTCAGCCTCCCATCCGTTCATCTCGGCAAAGGCCATCTCCAGTTCTGCAGCGCGGTTGCCGTCTTCCTCTGTCATCTCTTCCTTAGCATATAGAGCTTCGCGCTCTTTCATGTTCTGCCAAAGCGGTTGGTGTCCCATGAGTACGGTGTCCATCACCGTGAACTCATCGTATTTGAAGTGATCCTGTTCCAGAACTGAGAGACGCTCACCGGGACCCAGTTCCACCGTACCTTTATTGGGTTCCAGTTCGCCACTAATGGCACGCAGCAGGGTTGACTTGCCGGCACCGTTAGCGCCAATCACGCCATAGATGTTTCCGTTTGTGAACTTCAGGTTCACGTCTTTGTAAAGTGTCTTTTTTCCGAATTGAATCGCCAGATTCGTAACTGTTATCATTTGCTTTTTTACCTTAATAATTTAAATGCGAGTGCAAAGGTACGAAGAAAAAATGACATGTCGGTATTTCTCGCAAAGTTTTTGTTTTTTTCAAGGGGACAAGTGAGGTTCAACAAAAAACATATACTATGATTTTTGCGTTTGATGTTGTCAGGTTGTCAAAACGTCGATACACAAAGGCTATGACAACCTTTTCGAGGTTGTCGAGGTTGTCAAGGTTGTCAGGAGGTTGTCAGGACGTGTTCAATGCATTTACTGAGAGCGAGAACTATACTTGCTGTCAAATTCTCGAGAGAATTGAAGCGTCAAGCTTATTTACGCTACTTCAATTCCAGTTCTTGCTGAAGTCTGATGATTTCGTCGCGGTATTGTGCTGCCTGCAGGAAGTCCATCTGCTTGGCTGCTTCCTTCATTTTGCGCGTGGTCTCTGCAATGAGCTTCTCCATCTGCGGTCTTGTCATGTGCTCTATGATGGGGTCGGCTGCCACTGTCGCGGTCGTGAACAACTTGTCGGCTGAGGCCTGTCTCAGTTCGCGAATGTCGGGGCGGTCGTTGTGGCTGAGGTTGCTCTGGCTGATGTTCTTAACTATCTGAGTAGGAGTGATATGATGCTCTTCGTTATAGCGAAGCTGCTTTTCTCTTCTGCGGTTGGTTTCGTCAATGGTGAGCTGCATTGACTGGGTGATGGTGTCGGCATACATGATGACCATTCCGTTCACGTTTCGGGCTGCTCGTCCTGCTGTCTGTGTTAGGCTCCTGTGTGAACGCAGGAATCCCTCTTTGTCGGCATCGAGAATGGCTACCAGCGATACTTCGGGCAGGTCGAGACCCTCGCGCAGGAGGTTGACCCCCACCAGCACGTCATAGACCCCGTTTCTTAGGTCTTCCAGAATCTTTACGCGGTCGAGCGTTGCCACATCGCTATGTATGTAAGCTGTCTGAATGCTGTGGTTCAGCAGAAATTCCGACAGCTCTTCAGCCATTCTTTTCGTCAGAGTGGTGACCAAAACGCGCTCTTTTCGCTCAATTCTTACGTTGATTTCCTCCAAAAGGTCGTCTATCTGGTGCTCCGACGGACGCACCTCGATCTCGGGATCAAGCAGCCCGGTGGGACGAATCACCTGTTCCACTACCACTCCTTCGGCTTCGTTGAGCTCGAAATCGGCGGGGGTTGCCGAGACATAAATCACTTGATTCACCTCTTTTTGGAACTCCTCGAATGTCAATGGGCGGTTGTCGAAGGCAGCAGGCAGGCGGAATCCGTACTCCACGAGATTTTTCTTGCGTGCGCGGTCGCCGCCGTACATAGCTGATATTTGCGGCACTGACACGTGGCTCTCGTCAACTACCAGCAGATAGTCGTCGGGGAAGAAGTCGAGCAGGCAATAGGGACGTTCTCCTGCCTTTCGTCCATCGAAGTAGCGCGAGTAGTTCTCGATACCGGAACAGTGCCCCAGTTCTTTGATCATCTCCATGTCGTATTCCACGCGCTCCTTGATGCGTTGTGCCTTAATGGGGTCGCCAGCCTCAGTGAAAAACTCAATCTGCTTAGTCAGGTCGTCCTGTATGTCGTGTATGGCTTGGTTGGTCTGCTCTTGAGTTGTCATAAAGAGGTTGGCAGGATAAATCTTGTATTGCGTGAAGCGCGCCATGCGTTGCATCGTGACGGGGTCGAGCTCCTCAATCGCGTCAATGTCGTCGTCCCAGAACGTCACGCGAAGCACTACGTTGTTGTAGGCCATGTAAATATCGACGGTGTCGCCCTTCACACGAAATGTGCCTCGTTCTAAAGCGATGTCGTTACGAGTGTAAAGTGCCTGCACAAGGCGGCGCAGGAAAGCGTTGCGACTGAGTGTCAGCCCCTGATGAAGCTCTATGATGTTCTGCTCCAAGGCAACTGGTGACCCCATTCCGTAAATGCATGAAACAGATGATACAACAATGACGTCCTTTCGTCCTGAAAGTAAAGACGATACGGCACTTAGTCTGAGTCGGTCAATCTCTTCGTTGATGGCCAAATCTTTCTCTATGTAAGTATCGGTGTGAGGTAGGTAGGCTTCAGGCTGGTAATAGTCGTAGTAGCTCACGTAGTATTCCACAGCATTTTTTGGGAAAAAGCCCCTCATCTCTTCGTAGAGCTGGGCTGCCAGCGTCTTGTTGTGAGAGAGGATAAGAGCAGGTCGCTGATAGTTCTGTATGACGTTTGCAACAGTAAATGTCTTGCCAGACCCTGTCACACCCAGTAAGACCTGTGAACGGTCACCGCGTAGAAGTCCGTCGGTGAGTTGTCGGATGGCCTCGGGCTGGTCGCCTGTAGGCTGATATTTGGAAATAAGTTCGAAGTTCATGATTGAAAAAATAGAAGAAAAACACACAAGCGCTTTCTTTAATGTGGATGCAAAATTATAACAATTCTGTGAAATCTATGTAATCTGCGGTTAAAAAAACTATAAACGCTTTGTTTTTAGACCGAAAATGACTAATTTTGCAGGCCAAATTAGTTTTAATTGAATGAAAAGGAATCTTTTTGTCATAGTTGTTGCAGCAGTTCTTGCCTCGGGTTGTGCAAATGAGCTGAATAAAGTTTACAAGTCGACTGACTATGATTATCGTTACGAATATGCCAAGCAATGCTTTGCTTTTGGCAAATATGGTAATGCTGAGAGCCTGCTCTTAGACCTTATTTCGCTGAAGAAAGGTACCGATGAGGCCCAGGAGTCTCTATACATGCTGGCTATGTCGCAATATATGAATAAAGACTATGAGTCGGCTTCCGAGACGTTCCAGAAGTTTTTTTCAACTTATCCCAGATCTGTTTATGCTGAGAATGCTGCCTATTATGTAGGTCGCTCATTGTATATGGGCTCTCCTGAGCCTCGCCTTGACCAGACCCCTACGCTTGGTGCAATCAGCGCGTTCCAGCGTTTTTTGGACAATTATCCTGATTCACCTCATCGCCAGAAGGCTCAGAAGAGTCTTTTTGAGTTACAGGATAAACTGGTGATGAAAGAATTGCTATCAGCCAAACTGTATTACAATCTGGGTGGCTATTTTGGCAATGTCAATTCCAATACGGAGAGTAACTATATCTCTTGTATAGTGACATCGCAGAATGCCTTGAAACTTTTTCCCTATTCACAGTGCCGTGAGGATTTCTCATTGCTCATCATGCGAAGCAAATATCAATTGGCAGTCAACTCCTCTAAAGATAAGCAAATGGAGCGCTATCGCGAGGCAGAGGATGAGTGCTATGGATTCTTGAATGAATATCCTGACTCACCCAATCGTGCTCAAGCCGAGAAACTGTTGGAGAAGTGCAAGAAAGTCACTAAAGACTGAGGTGAAGAAAGCTAAATTCTGAAAGAGAGAAATCATATAATTTTAGAAAATTAAATATAACATTTCAAACATGGATTACAAGAAGTCAAAAGCTCCGGTCAACACCGTAACACACAACATTATGGATCTCTGCGATGAGACGGGAAACATCTATGAGAGCGTGGCTATCATTGCCAAGCGTGCTAATCAGATTTCTGTTCAAATCAAAGAAGACTTGTCGAAGAAGTTAGCAGAGTTTGCCTCTTACAATGACTCGTTGGAGGAGGTTTTTGAGAACCGTGAACAGATTGAAATCTCTCGTTACTACGAGAAACTGCCCAAACCCACTTTGCTGGCTACTCAGGAGTTTATTGAAGGAAAGGTGTACTACCGTGATCCCGCTCGCGATGCTCAGCCAGCCGAGGCATAAATTGTCGTAGAACAATATACAGATACTCAACATGATACAACGCAAACAAACGTTGTTCTTGCTGGCAGCGTTTATTCTCATAATTGTCTGCATGTGTATGCATGTGGCTACCCTTTACGGGAATGAAGGCATTGCATTTGCAAAAGTTTACAATCTGTGGCTGACCGACGGACAGGGACATCACACGTTCCGTTCGGCTCCACTCTTTGTGTGCTTGTTGCTGTCGGCCCTCCTCTCGTTGGTGACCATCTTCATGTACATGAAACGTAAGTTGCAGGCCGCCTTGTGCATTGTTAATATGGTGCTGCTGCTGGCTTGGTTTGTCTTTTTGGCTGTCTTGCCTCAGAGCACAGGAGGAATGTTGGTGTTGGAGTGGACTGTTGTCCTGCCTGCCATCAGCATACTATTGCTGTTTATGGCGCGTCGAGGCATACTGGCCGATGAAAAGCTTGTACGCTCGCTTGATCGCATCAGATAGCTCAACACATGTTTTTTTGATTTCTATTGACAGCTCCCCGAAACAGTTATGGAAGTAAAATCAGCCGAGTTTGTGATTTCATCACCAATGGTGTCGCAGTGTCCTAAAGACACGAAGAACGAGTTTGCTTTTATTGGGCGTTCCAATGTGGGCAAATCGAGTCTGATCAACATGCTGTCCAATCATAAAAGACTGGCTAAGACTTCGGCTACACCAGGAAAGACGCTCCTGATTAATCATTTTATTATTAATAAGGAGTGGTATCTTGTTGATCTCCCTGGCTATGGCTATGCCAAACGCTCTAAGAAGGAAGTGGCCAGACTGGATCAAATGATACGTGGCTACATATTGGGGCGCGAACAGTTGGTTAATGTCTTCGTACTTGTTGATGTGCGACTCGAACCACAGGTTATCGACTTGGAGTTTATCAACTGGCTTGGGCTGTCAGACATTCCTTTCTCGATTGTCTTTACAAAGGCAGATAAGCTTTCGGCTGCCAAGGTGCGTGCCAATGTGGCTGCCTATGAGCAGAAATTGCTGGAGACATGGGAGGAGATGCCACCATACTTTGTCACTTCGTCAGAGAAAGGTGTTGGTCGTGATGACGTGCTTGGCTATATTGAGCAGATAAACAAAGAACTGCAAAACTCATAACTCCCCGAAGTAGATGCTTAAGGAAATACCTTATCTTGACGTACAGAACCTGACAAAGTCGTTTGGCTCTCTTGTGCTTTTCGAGAACATCAGCTTTTCAATTGCAGAGGGACAAAAGGTGGGGCTCATTGCCAAGAACGGTACAGGCAAGTCAACGCTACTGTCATTGTTGGCTGGTAAGGACGGATACGACAGTGGTTCAATCATTTTCAAGCGTGACCTTAAGGTAGGTATTCTGGAACAGTCGCCAAAGTTTGATCCAGAAGAAAGCGTGCTCGATGCCTGTTTCAATCACGAAGGCAACCCCGACAGAATACTCAAGGCCAAGCAGATACTCACCCAACTGAAGATTCGCGACTTGAATCAGCCGGTGGGACAACTCTCGGGTGGTCAGCAGAAACGTGTGGCACTTGCCAATGTGCTCATCCTGGAGCCAGACATGCTCATTCTCGACGAGCCTACCAACCACCTCGATTTGGAGATGATTGAGTGGCTGGAAGGTTACCTGAACCGAGGTAATAAGACGCTCCTTATGGTCACGCACGACCGCTATTTCCTCGACCGTGTATGTTCTGTCATTCTCGAGATAGACGACCGTACCATCTATACTTATCGCGGCAATTACTCATACTATTTGGAGAAGCGACAGGAACGGATTGACAATAGGAGGGCTGAAATAGCTCGTGCCAACAATCTCTACCGAACAGAACTGGAGTGGATGCGACGCATGCCACAGGCACGAGGCCATAAGGCGAAATACCGTGAGGATGCATTCTACGAATTGGAACGTATAGCGAAAGCTCGAATCGAGGAACGGCAGGTGAGGCTAAAAGCAAGCAACATCTACATAGGTAGCAAAATCTTTGAGTTCCAGTATGTGTCGAAGGCTTTTCCAGAAATATGCATACTGAAAGACTTCTATTATAACTTCTCTCGTTTCGAGAAGATGGGCATTGTGGGCAACAATGGTACAGGAAAGTCAACTTTCCTGAAGATGCTATTGGGCGAGCTCCAACCAGACTCAGGAAAGATCGTTATCGGAGATACGGTGCGCTTCGGCTATTTCTCACAGGAAGGACTGAAGTTCGACGAACAGCAGAAGGTCATCGATGTGGTGCGCGATATTGCCGAATACGTTGACTTGGGGTCAGGGCGTCATCTGTCTGCCAGCCAGTTCCTTCAGCATTTTCTCTTCACCCCAGAGCAGCAGCACAACTACGTCTATAAACTATCAGGTGGAGAGCGGCGCAAACTGTATCTCTGCACGGTGCTCATGCGCAACCCCAATTTCCTGGTTCTCGATGAGCCGACCAACGACCTCGACATCGTCACACTGCAGATTCTGGAAGAATACCTACAGGATTTCCCTGGATGTGTAATCGTGGTTTCCCATGATCGCTATTTCATGGATAAGGTGGTCGATCATTTGCTTGTGTTCAAGGGGCAGGGCGAGATAAAGGATTTCCCTGGCAACTATACTCAATATCGCGAGTGGAGCAAGACGCTTCCTCAGCCTTCACAAAAGATAGCCTCTGGCTCTTCCGTTAAGAGAGAAGTTGAGAAAACTGGTTATCAGCAATCTTCGCAGGAAGAGCGCCGTCGTATGTCATTCAAAGAGAAACGTGAGTTCGAACTATTGGAAAAAGAGATTGCAGCACTTGAAGATGAGAAAAAACGCATCGAAGAAGCCCTCTGTAGCGGAACGCTCGGAATAGACGAGCTGACTGAGAAGTCGAAGCGCCTGCCCTTGCTCAACGATGAGCTCGACGAGAAATCAATGCGATGGTTGGAATTGTCGGAACTTAGCTGAAACATCACAAAACAGTCAACGAAAGATGCCTCAACAATATCCCTCTCGACTATTAGAGCGCTCCGTTCAAGAGTTCTCAAAACTACCTGGAATAGGTCGCAAGACAGCTTTGCGGCTGGTGCTTCACATGCTACGACAGTCAACCGAAGACGTAGAGCAGTTTGCTGAGGCACTCACACAAATGAAGCATGAGGTGAAGTTCTGCAAGGTGTGTCATAATATCAGCGATGATGATGTATGCCCCATCTGTCGGGATGCCCGTCGCGATTCTTCGACCGTGTGTGTTGTAGAGAACATCCAAGACGTGATGGCCATTGAGAATACCCAACAGTATCACGGACTCTATCATGTACTTGGAGGCATTATCTCACCGATGGATGGCATCGGCCCTGCCGACCTTGAGATAGAATCGCTCGTGAGTCGCGTAGCTGAAGATAACGTGAAAGAGGTGATTCTCGCTTTGAATCCTACGATGGAAGGAGATACGACCAACTTCTACATCTTCCGTAAACTGGCATCCAGCGATGTGAGAATCAGTGTCATAGCGAGAGGCATCAGTGTGGGCAACGAACTAGAATATACGGATGAAGTGACTCTTGGGCGCTCCATCCTGAACCGTACTCCCTTCGATGGGAAATAGTAACAACTTATATATAATAAGGTGTATGGAACAGATTGTTAAGAATTTGAAACTCATCTATTGGAGCTTAGTCACGGGAATCATCCTGTTTGGTCTTGTCGTAGAATTTGTAATGATAGACGCAACAGGTGGCACTGGCATTGATGAAGGGAATTTTGAGTTTATTTTCCTGTCGCTCTCCACACTATTGACGATGGGTGGACTCTACGGGGCCTTGCGATTATTCAAGATAAGGAAAGTGGAAGAACTGATTAAGTCGGATCCATTGGAAAAGTATCATGCCTTCTGTGTGATTCGTATGGCTTTGCTGGAGGGCCCGGCGCTGCTGAACATCATAGGCTACATGCTTTTCGTCAATACATCGTTTGTTTGGTTGGGATTGATGGCTTTCATGGGCTTTTTCTTCATCTATCCGTCAAAAGAAAGATTCATCTCTGAAACAGGTTACATAGAAGAATGAAACTGAGCGTCATCATCGTCAACTATAATGTGCGCTACTATATTGAGCAGTGCATCAACAGCGTCGAACGAGCTACGAAAGAGATTGAGACTGAAATCTTTATAGTGGACAATCACTCGTCTGATGGATCTGTGCCTTATCTCCGTCGTCGCTTTGGAAAACGCATAGAGCTCATTGAGAGCAATCATAATTTGGGCTTTGCCAGAGCTAACAATAAGGCCATTCGTGAGTCCACTGGCGAATATGTACTGTTGCTCAATCCTGATACGTTCGTGGGAGATCATTCAATAAAACAAGCTGTAGAATTTTTGGATGCTCATCCCAAGGCTGGTGGCGTAGGTGTGAAGATGCATAATGCCGACGGTACACTGGCACGGGAATCAAGACGCGGAATACCCACGCCCTTTGTCTCCATGCTGAAGATGTTCGGATTCTCCAAGCGGTACTATATGAGCCATTTGTCATGGGACGAACCTGGACAGATAGAAGTGATAAGTGGTGCTTTTTGTATGGTACGCCGGAAGGCACTCGATGAGGTGGGATTGCTGGATAAAGACTTCTTCATGTATGGCGAGGATATTGATCTTTCCTATCGTATTATGAAAGGTGGGTATGAGAACTGGTTTATACCGGCTAATATTCTGCACTATAAGGGAGAATCGACTCAGAAAACATCCTTCCGTTATGTTCATGTGTTCTACCAGGCTATGATCATCTTCTTCCGTAAGCATTATGGTCACTTGTCATTCTTCTTTACTATCCCCATACAGGTAGCCATCTATTTGAGAGCTATTGTTGCCTTGATAGGCATGCAAAACTCTAAGATGTGGCATTCTATTGGTTTGGGATATGACAAGGTGTTTACCACACAGTTTTGTTTTGTCGGTTCTGGTGCGATGCTTAATGAATGCAAGAAACTGGCTCGCCGTAAAGCGTTAGATGCTACTTTCTGTAAAAGCCTTGAAGACGTGGATGCATGTGACGTATTGGTGTTCGAGGTTGACGACAAGTTCAGTTATGAGGATGTATTGGCTTATGCCCGTGAGCATGCCGGAACATTTGAGATAGGAACATATAGCAGAAAGAGTCACGTACTGATTACTCCTAAAGAAATTATTCAATGAAGCATGTACGACTTAGGGCAATGGAGCCTGAAGACCTGGATTTGCTCTATCGCATAGAGAACGACTCACAGCTTTGGGGCGTTGGTGCTACAAACGTTCCTTATTCACGTTATTTGCTTCATGAGTATATATCAAACGCAACGGGAGACATATATACCGACCGACAGGTTCGACTGATGATTGAAAACGAGGAAGGGCAGGTCGTAGGCATTGCCGATGTCATGAACTTTGACCCCCGGCATCTGAGGGCTGAGCTGGGTATAGTGATAGAACGTGCCTATCGTCGTCAGGGCTATGCAACAGATGCTATTCGTCAAATTCTGGACTATGCCCGTAAGGTATTGCACCTTCATCAGCTGTATGCTTTCGTCGGCTGCGACAATCATGCCTCTATGGAACTGTTCAGCAAAGTAGGCTTCACCCGTGAGGAAGAACTGAAGGATTGGCTCTACGATGGAAAAGACTATCATTCAGCAATCGTCATGCAATATCTTCTAAACTAAAGCTAACACTATGGGAGAACAATTATTGGAACAACTCAATGAGAGCCAGCGTGCTGCTGTGGAGTATTGTGACGGTGCTTCGCTGGTGATAGCGGGCGCTGGTGCAGGAAAGACACGCGTGCTGACATACAAGATAGCCTATCTTTTGGATGTAGTAGGGCTGAAGCCGTGGAACATACTTGCGCTCACTTTTACGAACAAGGCAGCGCGTGAGATGCGAGAGCGTATCGAACATTTGGTGGGTACCGAATCTGCCCGTTATCTGCAGATGGGGACCTTCCATTCTGTTTTCTCCCGAATCCTCCGTAGCGAAGCCGAGAAAGTGGGCTTTACCTCAAACTTTACCATCTATGACCAAAGTGATAGCCGCTCACTTGTAAAGAATATTTGCAAAGAGATGGGGCTTGACGAAAAGCTGTATAAGCCCTCTGCGGTGAGTGATGCCATCTCTATGGCAAAGAACCGCTTGATTATGCCTCAGGCTTTTGCGGTCAGTACGCTTTTCGACTCCAAGCATCCAAAAGTTGCCGAAGTATATCAGCACTATGTGGAACGCTGCAAACAGGCAAATGCGATGGATTTCGATGACTTGCTTGTGCGTATCTATCAACTCTTTGAAGACCATGAAGATGTACGTCAGCGATATGTGGAGCGTTATCATTATGTGTTGGTTGACGAGTATCAAGACACAAACTATGTACAACAGAAAATCGTTTATCAGCTCACGCGCGATCGACAGCGAGTATGTGTGGTAGGTGACGATGCTCAGAGCATCTATAGTTTTCGAGGCGCAAACATCGACAACATCCTTAATTTCAGAGAGGCATATACAGGAGCACGCCTGTTTAAGTTGGAGCGCAACTATCGTTCCACTCAATTAATCGTGGAAGCCGCCAACAGCTTGATTCAGAAGAATGAACGTCAAATTCCAAAAGAGGTTTATAGCCGTAATGAACATGGAGAACGATTGACACTTAAGCCTGCATACAGCGACAAGGAAGAAGCTATGATTGTCTGCAAAGACATAGTAAGGCTGAAGCGCGAAGAGCATGGAGAGTATAGCGACTTTGCCATTCTTTATCGGACTAATGCGCAGAGCCGTGCCTTTGAGGAGCAGATGCACAAGATGAACATACCCTACCGAATCTTCGGAGGAATGTCATTTTATCAGCGCAAGGAAATCAAGGATGTGATAGCCTATTTCCGTGTTGTCCTCAATCCTGACGATGAGGAGGCGCTGAGACGAATCATCAACTATCCTACAAGAGGAATCGGCGATACCACAATATCCAAAATTGTGAATACGGCTACAGAAAATGGCGTGTCTCTTTGGCAAGCTATGTCGAACATGCGCCACTATGGATTGGCGCTAAGCGCTTCGACTACTGGCAAGGTTGAGGCTTTTCGCCAGTTGATTGAGGAATGGCGTGGAAGACTCGCTTCTGAAGATGTCTATCAGCTGGGACATGCTATTATCATGGAAAGCGGCATTTCAAAGGATATCTATGGAAGCCGTGAGCCAGAATATGTTGCAAGACAGGAAAATCTGGAGGAATTCCTCGGCAGTATGCAAGACTTTGTGGAAAGCCGAAAAGAAGAAGGGCAGGCGGAGAGCATCTATTTAGGCGACTTTTTGCAGGAGGTAGCATTATTGACTGATTTGGATAGTGACGACAATGCTGAACAACCTAAAGTGTCGCTGATGACGGTTCACAGTGCCAAAGGTCTTGAGTTTCCAACGGTCTTCGTGGTAGGATTGGAAGAAAATATATTCCCTTCACCTATGTCCACCAACTCATTGCGAGAACTTGAAGAGGAACGTAGATTGCTTTATGTTGCCATCACGCGAGCTGAGAAGCATTGCATTCTCACTTGTGCACAGAACCGTTTCAGGTATGGAAGGATGGAGTATGATACACCCTCGCGCTTCATCCGTGACATTGACCCTTCACTCCTGTATGTCGATGATGGGACCCATCGTCCCGATAATAACACCGAACGTACTTTTGCTAAAAGGACTGCAAGCACATCTTATAGACCTTCATTCCAACATGCGCCCAGTGCTCCTCAGACGGTATCTCAAAGTGTGGCGCCTCATTATCGTCCTGTTTCCTCTAAGCCTACAGCTTCTGGATCTGAGGAAGGAATACATTCGCTTCGTGAGGGAATGACTATTGAGCACCAACGCTTTGGCATTGGAACTGTACTGAAAGTGGAGGGGACAGGAGAAAATGAGAAAGCAACCGTAGAATTCCGTAATGCAGGAATAAAACAACTGCTTCTGAAATTTGCAAAGATCAAAATACTGAAGTAATGATTAGTAGTGAATCTGTTGTTCGGAAGGATTGGTGCTATCATCATTTGTAGGTAAAAGAGGAAGAAAACGAATGCGTTTTCGACTTTTTCAGCATAAAAGATGTATTTTTGCAACAAAATACGGAAATTATCATGAAACTCTCAGAACTGCATACTGGCGAAAAAGCTGTCATCGTGAAAGTGCAAGGACACGGCGGCTTCCGCAAGCGAATCATAGAAATGGGATTTATCAAGGGCAAACAAGTAGAAGTATTGCTCAATGCGCCTTTGCAAGATCCTGTGAAATACAAGATTATGGGCTATGAGGTGTCGTTGAGACGTCAGGAGGCTGAGATGATTGAGGTGGTGAGTGAGGCAGAAAAGAAAAAAATGGCTCAGGTGTCAGCAGAGCAGGAGAGCCCTTCAGTACTAACCATCGATTCTACGCTTCATGAGGATGACTATCTACAGCATGTCGCTTTGGAGAAGCGTCGTGTGATCAACGTAGCGCTCATCGGCAATCCCAACTGCGGAAAAACTTCACTATTCAATTATGCATCGGGTGCTCATGGTCATGTGGGCAACTATTCTGGTGTGACGGTTGATGCGTCAGAGGCTCATGCTTCAATGTTCGGTTATGAGTTTAATCTGATAGATCTTCCAGGTACGTATTCGCTCTCTTGCTATTCTCCTGAGGAACTGTATGTCCGAAAGTATCTGACAGAACAAATGCCCGATGTGGTGATCAACGTGATTGATTCTACAAATCTGGAACGTAATCTGTACTTAACCACTCAGCTTGTAGATATGAATTTGAGACTGGTGGGAGCACTCAATATGTACGATGAGTTTGAACGTCGTGGAGACCATTTGAACTTGGAGACGCTTTCAACCCTTTTCGGAATGCCTATCGTTCCTACCTCGTTCAAGAGTGGTGTCGGCATTAAAGAACTGTTCCGTGCTGTTATTCAGGTCTATGAGGGAGCAAGCAAACATGCCCGTCATTTGCATATTAATTATGGGCATGAAATTGAAGATGGTATCAGCCATATCCAGCAGTATCTGAAGCGTGACCACGACTTGCGCCAACGCTATTCTACGAGATATCTGGCCATTAAACTCTTGGAACACGACACCTATATTGAAAACTTCATTGCCAAAGAGGAGGAGGTGGCAAATATCTTAGTGGCTCGTGACCGGGCTTCTTCCCGCGTACAAGAAGAGACTGGTAGTGATTCGGAAACTGCCATCATGGATGCGAAGTACGGATTTATCAATGGTGCCTTGACTGAGGCGGAGTATGAAACGGGAACTAAGGAAGACACTTATCACACCACTCACATCATCGATCGGGTGTTGTCGCATAAGTATTTCGGATTTCCGATTTTCTTCTTCCTCCTCTACGTGATGTTTGAGACAACTTTCTCGTTAGGTCAATATCCGATGGACTGGATTGAAGAGGCCGTAGGCTGGCTGGGTGACTGGGTAGGCGCGACAATGCCTGAAGGCCCGCTCCGTTCGCTGATTGTTGATGGCGCTATTGCCGGAGTGGGTTCGGTCATCGTGTTCTTGCCTCAGATACTCATCCTCTATTTCTTTATCTCTTTGATGGAGGATTCCGGCTATATGTCGCGTGCAGCTTTCATTATGGATAAACTAATGCACAAGATGGGACTTCACGGCAAATCGTTTATTCCTTTGATTATGGGATTTGGCTGTAATGTGCCAGCCGTGATGGCAACCAGAACGATTGAGAGTCGTAGGTCACGGCTCATCACGATGATGATACTTCCCTTTATGTCCTGTTCTGCGCGTTTACCTATTTATATTATGATAGCAGGAAC
>JAEEGG010005089.1_pt1 | contig 31499 bp, 35 predicted proteins | sample 9134161 | NCBI WGS metagenome assembly JAEEGG01 (sample SAMN16246543, study PRJNA631951) | gut metagenome | biome: gut microbiome; feature: rumen; material: CR-attached | host: Bos | place: Iran: Karaj | collected 2018-10
TTGGAAACACGGGATAGAAGAGAAACTACCGAAGATTTTTCTTCAAGCTTTTATATGATTGGAGAGTATGATGTTGAGTTAATAATGTACCAGTCGCAAAATATGCGGGAACATGCCGACATCAATGTCAAAACGCCTGACGGAAAAACCTATACTACTGAAATAAAAGAAGAGTATAAGGATGTATATGTATATGCTGTGCTGGAACTCAATGATACAAAGGTATTGCTTCCGGCCACGATTAATGATTATGAAAACGTTTATTATGAGTTGGATCTTTCCACTAACGAACTGATTAAAGCAGATCCCAAAGAATATGCATGGATGGAAGAGGTAGCATTCTCTTGGTGCAAACCGGGATCTGATGGGATGGTTTATTATCCGACTCAGCATGGGATTTCAAGAATAAATGCAGAGACGAAAACATTAGAGGAAGTATTTAGTTATGATTGGTGTGGACTCAATAAAGGTCTTGTGGTGTTTCCCGGTTTTGATTTGATCGAGTGCTCGGAAAATCATTTTGTTCTTTGCGGTATATATGATTCATCAAATATATATTCCGGAAAGAAAGCAGATAAGATACATTTAATTGAACTTGACAGAGCAGATAAAAATCCTAATGCCGGGAAAACTGTACTTGAGTTATTTGATCCGGATGACGGATGGGTTGATGTAAATACCGGTAAGGCGATCTCTGTGTTTAATGAGACCAATAGTAAATACTTCATAGAAGTCACTGACCGTTATAATCGGGGGGATTATTTTGATTACTCTTCAGGCGATGATAATAACGAGGACACTTGGGAACTGGCAGGAATCAACGGTCGTGCTGAGTTTAGTAACCAACTTGCTGTAGATATTATGAATAACGAAGGACCTGACATTTTGATGAATGTCAGTGGTTATGGACAACTAAATAATTCGAATTATCTTGCCGATCTTACGCCGTATGTTAAAAACGATATTGATAAGTACTATGAAAACATAATCGAAGGCTCAAAAACCGACGGAGCAATTTACCAGCTTCCTATCAGTTTTGCGCTTGAAGGAGTACTGACTAAAACGGAGAATGTCGGGAGTTCCGGAAAAGGTTTCACATTTGAAGAATATGAAAAGTTTGTAGATGAGGTTGCTAATGGAAGCGATCCTATATTTTTAGGGCAGGCAACTTACTTTTCTAAACTTTTTGGCAGTATGAATGATAAGTTCATCGTTAATGGGAAGGTTGATCTGTCAGGACCTGAATTTGCACAAATGGCTGATTTTGTCAAAGACAATGTCAGAGAGAAAGGGACATCTTGGAATGCTCAGTATACTGAAAGAACTCCGGGAGCTGAATATACAGAAAACTGTTATGGAATAGGAGGATATTTCACTTCGGGAATGAGCATTGCTCCATGGGGCAACGGTGTGACTTTAGCCGGTATTCCTTCAATTGACGGAAGGGGCCCAAGATTCAAGCCTGTTTGCTCGGTTGCTATTTCTGCTCAGGCTGATAATGTTGATGCTTGTGGTGAATTTGTAAAAATCCTGCTGTCAGAAGAAGTTCAGGCAGATATAGCAATGAATGATTGTTTTGTAATCAATAGAGAGGCGTTCAGAAAAGCAGGAGACGCAGCTATTGATTATTACAATAATGGTGGCAGTGCTTTTTCGGGTGGAACTGGTGGCAGCAGTGGCGGTTTGAGAAGGCAGTTTTCAATAGAGGATGTTGATTTTGTAGAAGGAATAATACTCAGCTGTTCAAGATCGTGTTCCGATGATGCTTCCATAAGTATCATCTTGATAGAAGAGATGCCGGCATATTTTCTGGGACAAAAGGATCTTGATGCGGTAGTTAAAATTGCTCAGGACAGGATTCAGAAGGTTTTGGATGAGCGAGGATAGACGACTAACATTTCAACAGTAGATTGTATTAAATTGGGTTCATCTGTTTTAAGAAAACACTTTAAACCGGTCAGGTTCTTTGAGGAGGGCTTTAATGAGACTCGGAACATCATCACCGTTACGACACAATACACCTGAAGAATGGGCGGAAAACCAGGTCAGGCTGGGCTGCAGATGTGTAAATTTCCCGCTCAATTGTGAAGATCCCGAAGATAAGATAACCGCTTACCGCGATGCGGCAGTTAAGTATGACCTTCTGATCGCGGAAGTCGGCATATGGAGAAATGCGCTTGCATCTGATAGGGATGAGCGCAGAAAGAACATGGATTACTGCATCGGCCAGTTAAGGCTCGCGGATTTTCTTGGCGCGCGCTGCGCCGTAAATGTAGCGGGTGCAATGGGTCCCAGGTGGGACGGGCATTACAGGGAGAATTTCACTGAGAATGCCTGGAAAGAGACTGTCTCTATGGTCAGGGAGATAATCGACACGGCAGATGTTAGGAATACGTATTTCACATTAGAGCCGATGCCCTGGATGATCCCCACGGGTCCTAAGGAATATCTTAAGCTGATCGACATGGTGGACAGGGACAGGTTCGCCGTGCACATGGACATCATCAACATGACCAATTCCGCGGACAGGTATTTCAACGCGGAAGAGTTTGTAGACGAGGTAACAGAGACACTTGGCAGCAGGATCAGGAGCTGCCATATAAAGGATGTGCATCTGGCTGAGGAATACACATTCAGGCTTGAAGAATGCGCGCCCGGAAAAGGTGAATTCCCCTTGAGGTATTATGCGCAGAAAATGAGTTCTTTAGATCCTGATATGCCGGTAATCTTAGAGCACCTTAATACCGATGAAGAATACATCAAATACATGGGTTATCTGAAGGAGGAATTAAATGGAATACAGTAGGATCTCTGACGCGAATGTCATCACACAGAAGTACATGGATTCGATCCTCATCGAAGAGAAGATAATCGATTCCGTCGTTGCCGATACTACTACCGGATTTCTTGGCGAATCCTTCAGCATGCCTGTCATGATGTCGGCCTTCTCGCATCTTAAGAGCTTTAACGGCAGGGAGCTTACGGGTCTTGAAGAGTATTCAATCGCTGCAAAAAACGCGAACATCTTAAACTTCGTCGGCATGATGGAAAACGACATGTTCGATAAGATCGTTAAGACCGGCGCGAAAACAGTCCGCATCGTTAAGCCTTACGATGACAATGCCAAAGTAAGAGACCAGATGCAGTACGCGGAATCAGCGGGAGCATTTGCGATCGGAATGGACATAGATCATATTTTCGGTGAGACCGGAACAGATATCTGCGTAGGCGAGAAGATGGCCGTGCAGACCGCTGACATGCTGCGTTCATATGTGGAGTCAACGAAGCTCCCGTTCATAGTAAAGGGTGTTTTAAGCGCGCGCGATGCAGTTACCTGCGCTCAGATCGGAGTCAAAGCAATAATCGTGAGTCACCACCACGGAAGGATGCCTTATGCCGTGCCGCCAATGATGGTCCTGCCCGAGATCAAAGAAGCTCTCGAAGGCAGGGACGTAAAGATTATCGTAGACTGCGGCATTGAGAGCGGCGCTGATGTTTATAAGGCCTTAGCGCTCGGAGCAGATGCCTGCGCGGTAGGAAGATCGATGCTTCCTTCGCTCGAGAAGGACGGCACAGCCGGCGTGGAAGCTTTCCTTACCAAGGTTAAGAACGAACTCAGATTCATAATGAGCAATACCGGTTTTGCGAAGGTTTCCGATATCGACGATTCGGCATTGTGGTTCACATAAAGGAGCATCTGATATGGCTGAGAAATTCCTGGCCCTGATGGCAGATCTGGACAGCAATACCCAGGAGATAATGTCCGGGTGGTATAAGACTTTGACTGACGCGGGATTTAAGGGCGTGCAGACGCCGGATCTCCCGTACCATATCACCATGGCTATCCTTCCTTTGGATATGGAAGATGAGGCAGTCGCAAGAATGCAGAAGGTCGCATCAGACTTTACTGAGTTTCCAGTGCATTTGAGCCATATGGGAATGTTTGCGGGAGGAAGGGTGCTATTCGCAGGGCTCGAAAGAGACAGCATGCTCAACGCTTTCCATGAGGCATTGGAATTTGACGTACCCCAGCCTCATCCGTGGACGCCGCACTCGACGATAATAATCGATGAGCCTGAGACCATTCAGGCCGCTCTACCCTTGGTGGTAAAGTCTTTTAAGCCCATCATGGGAAAGATCACGAAGCTTCATCTCTGCGCCTTCCAGCCCAAGAGGGAGATAGCGGCGGTAGAGCTTAAAAAGGACAATAAGCACAACTGAAATCAGGGTTGTTTATGATTGTTTTCTGTTGAGAATGTATTGCGTTTGTACGCACAAGCGTGCATACTATTCTTGTAGTTATTTGGTTTTCGCTGGTTAAATTAGGAGAAAGATTAATATGGCTAAGACAGCAAATTTATATGCACGAATAGAACCTGATGTTAAGGAACAGGCAGAGAGCATTCTCGCTGCTTTAGGTATTCCTGCCTCGAATGCTATCACCATGTTTTATAAGCAGATTATTCTTCAAAAGGGCATTCCTTTTGATGTGAAGATACCTGTTGCAACTCAAGTTGATGCTAGTGTTCTTTCTGATGATGAGTTGAATGTTGAATTGGAAAAGGGATACAGCGACATGAAAAAGGGCAGAACAAAATCTGCCAAAAAAGCATTTTCCGACATCCGAAAGGACTACAAGATATGATAAAGAACCCTGGCGAAGCAGGGGACTCAGATTATTTGCGGTAGATAATTACGCAGTGTTTTATATTCCTGATGTGGTCAAAAAAACAAGTTACGGTTATACGTGTAATGTATGGCGGCAGGGACATTGATTCAGAAATAAGACGATATACCGGAGCCTGATTATTCTTTCTAATCAAAAAGGTGAAATATCTTGACAGGCTAATTTGGATTAGCTAAAATGTGGCTAATTTGAATTAGCCTGATTTTTGCGAGGACCATTATGAATACAAAAGAAAAGATCTTAGATGAAGCGCTTACACTGTTCTCCGAGAAGGGATACGCGAATGTTTTCGTAGGCGATATAGCAGACAGAGTCGGCATCAAGGCGCCGTCGCTTTATAAGCACTACAAGAACAAGCAGGCAATCTTTGATGCCATCATCGACCAGATGAACCGTAGGTTCGAAGAGCAGGCCAAAGCAATGAATATCAGCGGCAATGACGCTTCAATAGATGCATCGATTTATAAGAGCCTGTCCGAAGACCAGTTATTAAAGCTCGGCCGTGAGTTTTTTCTCTACTACCTTCACGACGACTATAACAGGAAGTTCAGAAAGATGCTGACGCTGGAGCAGTTCCACGACGTTGATCTCGCGAAAGTATATTCCAAACTCTATGTCGACGATCCTTTGTCCTATCAGGGAATGCTTTTCGGATTCATGGTAACAGCAGGAATACTTAAAACAGATAACGTGCAGATAATGACACTTCACTTCTACGCACCAATCTACTACCTGCTCACGATATGCGACAGAGAACCTGAAAGAGAGCCGGAAGCACTGAAGTTATTGGACGAACACATCAAACAGTTTGACAGGATCTACGGGAGAGAAAACTGATGATCATTACGGTAATCAACGGACAAAACCACAAAGGTAGCACATATAACATCGGCAAGATACTGGTAGATAATCTTGGCGAGAATGAAGTTCACGAATTCTTTCTCCCGAGAGATCTAAACCACTTCTGCACCGGTTGCTGCAATTGTATTAAGGATGAATCGCTTTGTCCTTTTTTCGAAGAGAAAAAGCGACTCATGGACATGATCGAAAAATCAGATCTGCTCATCTTTACGACGCCCACATACTGCATGCGGACTTCTGCACCGATGAAAACATTTATAGATCTTACATTCACTTACTGGATGTCGCATAAACCGCGTGCATCAATGTTCACCAAAAAGGCTGTCGTTATTTCGACTGCAGCAGGAGCAGGTGCAAAGTCAGCCGTAAAAGATGTTACGAACGCTCTTTTCTACTGGGGCGTTCCATACATAAAAAGTTACGGCAAGGCAATCCAGGCCACAAATTGGGATCAGATAAAACCTGAGCTTAAAGATAAGATCAATAAGGACATGGATTCCCTTGCCAAAAAGCTCAAGACTTCAAAAGTTCACGCAGGAATAAAGACACGCTTCATGTTTTCCATGATGCGCATGATGCAGGTAAAAGGCATGGGCGCTGGCGAGGAAGAACGGAAATACTGGCAGGATATGGGCTGGCTCGATAAGGCAAGGCCGTGGAAGGCAGCATGATACCTATATCAGTTTGGAGTATAAAATGAAGATCACGGTAATAAACGGAACAGAAAAACACGGCGTTACATACAGGCTCAAAGAAATGTTTTTAGAGCCTTTTAAAGGCAAGGCAGAGATCACGGAATTCTATCTGCCCAAGGACGGACCGGGATTTTGTATCGGATGCACACAGTGCTTTTTGACGTACCAGGACCGCTGCAAGGATGCAGCCTGTGTCCAAAAGATCGAGAAAGCCATGCTTGAAGCAGATCTGCTGGTATTTACTTCTCCATCTTATGTAATGCACATCACAGGTGCGATGAAAGCACTGCTCGATCACTTCGGTTACAGATGGATGCCGCACCGCCCTTTGAAAGAGATGTTCGGCAAGCGCGCGGTAATTATCACGCAGGCTCTTGGTGCAGGCGAAAAATCTGCCGCAAAAGACATAAAAGACAGCCTTTCCTGGTGGGGCATCAGCTATATCAAGAACAGTCACTTCAAGCTGATGAGCGAGATTCACTGGGATAAGCTTCCTGAAAAGAAGCGCGCGGCAATGACCAAGGGCATGGCATCGATGGCAAGGAAATTCTCTGCGATTGACTACAGCAAGCCCGCTCACACCAATCTCATCACCAAGGCCAAATTCTATGTAGTCCGCATGATGCAGACAGGCCTCGGAAAAGACAATCCGGAGTATACTGATTACAAATACTGGAAAGCAAACGGCTGGCTGGACAAGGCCAGACCGTGGAAGGCAGCATAATGAGCGCGAAACTGTTCTTGCAGGCAATAATTAAATTCTTGGCAGGCGTTGTAATGGTCGGTGCACTGATATTCTTGCCGGCATGGTCGTTCGCGTATGTCGAAGGCTGGATCTTCATGGGGATCTTGTTCATACCCATGTTCGTCGCGGGTATCGTCATGATGTTCAAGAGCCCGGATCTATTGAAGTCCAGGCTCAGCGCCAAAGAGACCGAAAAAGAGCAGAAACTGGTTATCGGCTTAAGTCTTCTGATGTTCATCGGAGCCTTCGTTGTCGCGGGATTAAACTTCCGCTTCAAGTGGCTCGAGATGCCTTTCTGGTCTGTTATTCTCGCGGCATGCATATTTATTGCCGCTTACATCTTCTACGCAGAAGTCCTCAGGGAGAACGCATACCTTTCAAGAACGATCGAAGTTCAGGAAGGCCAGAAGGTAGTAGATACAGGCCTTTACGGCGTTGTAAGACACCCGATGTATATGGTCACGCTGGTCCTTTTCTTAAGCATGCCGTTCGTGCTGGGCTCGCTTTTCTCGTTCTTCATCATGCTTGTGTATATTCCGATTATCGTGGTGAGGATAATAAACGAAGAGAAGTTTTTGGAAAAGGAATTAAACGGCTATACCGAGTACAAGAAGAAGGTAAAGTACAGACTCATCCCGTTCATCTGGTGACAAGTTTCGGTTAGAATAGGGAAAACATTTCAAGGAGCTTTTTATGGCATCAAGCAAAGAATACTTAGAGTTCGTTCTGGAGCAGTTATCGCTTTTGGACGACATCACATATAAGGCTATGATGGGCGAATTCATCATCTATTACCGCGGCAGGATCGCCGGCGGCATCTACGATGACCGTTTCCTCGTAAAGCCCGTAAAATCTGCAGTTGCCATGATGCCCGAAGCTGAAATGGAGCTCCCTTACGAGGGCGCGAAAGAGATGCTCCTGGTAGATGACATCGACAACAAAGAGTTCTTAAGAGACCTTTTCGATGCGATGTATGGCGAGCTCCCCGCTCCGAAGAAAAAGAAGTGAATCACCATGAGCATAAAGTTAGTTGAAGTTACAAGAGATGATATAGAAACAGTCTGGAAGATGCAGCTCGAGGCGTTTTCGGGCCTGCTCGAAAAGTATCAGGATTACGACTTAAGTCCCGGCGCCGAGCCCATGGAAAAGATCGTCGCAAGATTCGAGCAGCCCTGGACAAAGTACTATTTCATTAATGCGGAAGGCGTAAACGCAGGCGTTATCCGCATTGTCGACAAGAAGGACGGCACAAGGAAAAGAATATCGCCTCTGTGGATCATGGCAGAATACCGTGGCAAGGGCTACGCGCAGCAGGCGATCCTCGCAGCAGAAGAGCTCTACGGCCCTGATAACTGGAGTCTTGATACGATCCTGCAGGAGAAGGGCAACTGTTATCTTTATGAGAAGATGGGATATCATCAGACAGGCAAGACCGAACACATAAACGATAAGATGGACATTGTTTTCTACGAGAAAAACTGAGGTGGATCTATGCATAAGTGGTACGACGAAGAATACGAATTTACTGTTGAAGTTACAGGATTTCTGCACAGCGACAAGACCGAGAATTACTGCCGCAACGGCGAAGAGATCGGCGACAAATACACATGCACTTACGGATGCCCTGTTAATCAGGACGGGCAGGGCATCTGCTCAAAAACTATGATGATGCTCTATCCTATTATGGAAGCTGTAAGAAGCGGCGGAGATCTGGAAAATCTCGGCGGCAACGGCAAGTACGAGAAGACCATCGTATGCCCTGACGGCTGCGTGATCTTTAAGCTCACGGCAAAGCCTCTTGGCAATGAGAACTTCCACAAGGGCGGCTTTTACAACTATCCGGATCAGACGGTATAACTGGTTTTGCAGGCATGAATGACAACGAAGAACTCTATTTAGAGCTTAAAGATGAAGAGTGGCCCTTTGAATACACGGACCACGACAGGCAGATCGTAAGAGCGGTCGTTTTTGATGACGACAAAAACTTCTATTTCGTAAGAGCAAACCGCGACGATGATTTTGGAGTATCTACACTTATCGAGACTTCGGGCGGCGGAGTTGAAGAAGGTGAAGACCTCCTGGAAGCCATACACAGAGAGCTAAAAGAAGAGCTCGGGATCGAGTCGGAGATCATCTGCAAGATCGGTGTAGTAAGCGATTACTACAATCTGATCCACCGTCACAACATAAATAATTATTTCCTGTGCAGGGCAGTCTCATTCGGAGATAAGCATCTCACACCCGAAGAGATAAAGGATTTCCATCTTTCCACATTGAAAATGACATACGATGAGGCTGTTTCCGAATACGAGAAAAGAAGAGAGAGCAGACTCGGAAGACTGGTCTGCAACAGAGAGCTTCCGGTGCTGAAAAAAGCAAAAGAGATATTGGGTTTGTGAGGTTTTGATATGAATAAGAGGATAAAGAGCAAATGAAGCTGAAAAAACTGGAATGCGACCTGACCGTCTGTAAACTTGAGACCACAACAAGCATAGACCTTAGTAAGGATCTTTACTTCATCGGAAAGACCGACGAAGAGATATCTCTGGTCTGCAAAACAGAGGATATTCCCGGCAATACCACAGACCGCGATGACGGCTGGAAGGGCTTCAGGATAGAGGGTGTGCTGGACTTTTCGCTGATCGGGATCCTCTCGAAGATATCGGGGATCTTAGCTGAAAATAAGATCGGGATTTTCGCGGTGTCGACATATAACACGGACTACATTCTCGTTAAGAAAGAAAACTTTGAGAAGGCACTTCGCGTGCTGGGAGAAGCAGGATACGAGATCGTCTGAACTCTACTAAGCGTAGGTGGTTTTGCTGACTGACAGGCAGTACTATCTCACGTGAAGGAGGCAGATCACTATGGATCAATATGTAACAGGAAATACCATTAAATCACTTCGTGAGAAGAACAAGATGACGCAGATACAGCTAGCCGACAAGCTCGGTGTGAGCGATAAGACGGTCTCGAAATGGGAGACCGGCAAAGGCTATCCCGACATCACTTTGTTAGAGCCCATCGCTGAGGCTTTGCAGGTATCGGTGACAGAACTCATTTCAGGCAATACGATTCAGAACGCAAACGTTTCTGCCAACATGCTGCGCTCAAAATTCTACGTATGCCCCGTGTGCGGAAATGTTATCCACAGCATGGGTGAGGCGGTCATACAGTGCCACGGCATCCTGCTCAACGCATTGGAGGCAGAGCCTGCGGATGAGCATCACAAGATAACTGTCGAGCGTGTTGAAGATGAGTACTACGTGACGGTCGGCCACCCGATGACCAAGGATCATTACATCTCATTCCTTGCTGCGGCTTCGTCTGATTCAATGCAGAATGTAAAGCTCTATCCGGAGTGGAATGCGGAAGCGAGATTTAAGATCAAGAGAGTGGAGAAGATATTCTTCTACTGCAACCGAGACGGCCTGTATTTTGCAGATGTCTTAGGGCGCAATACAAGGAATTGATAAGAAAATCCGCATTGCCACAGATACGATCGATTTGAGATCTGTCTATTGCGGTATAATGGTGATAATCAGTACTGACAGGAGACCGATCATGATCAGAAAGACAGCATGTCTGGTGGCAGCAGCGTTAATGCTCTGTGCGCTTGCATCTTGCAAAAAGGACGGCGACAACAAGCCTACTGTCGAGACGGGCGATATAGTTGAGACAGGCGATCCGGATGCTACAGAGCCGGACCATATCTCAGCGAGCGACCCTAATGTAACAGAGACATCAGCTGATGAATCAGTTGATACCAGGATCATGGATGCTTTCTGCGAATATGCGGAAACTCATTTCTCCGGCGATATCGAGATGCTCTTCAAGGGCATCGATTACAGCGACAAGGGAGAGCTTTACTTTGGCGAGGACCTGATTCTTACGCCTCCTGAGAGAGTCGCCATCTACAATTATTCAGTCGATACTGACACGAGAAAGACTGTATTTGAAGCGCAGGTCTTCGAATATAAGAGCATTTACGAGGCGTGCGGTGTTTTCGGAGGTCTGGAAGAATCACTTACTGCCAAGATCATCGAGAAGACCGGCAACAACGACTTCGAGATGTCTTTGCTCGGTGAAGATTCATACTACTTCAACGGCAGGAACGACGGCTTTATCTGCTCAGCCGTCAAGGGCCAGGAGATGGCTTCGGAGTTCATTTTGGAAAAGCTCGACGGCTTTGATCTCAATAAGTATTCTGACACTTTAGGCTACGATCTCTCGCAGATCGACTACACCGACGTGACCGGTTGCTATCTTAAGGAGAACTGCATCATCCTTATCTACGCGCAGGACTTGGTCCTCGGCCAGCAGTCAACATTTGAGCCTGATGCAGGCACGCTTTTGAAGGTTTGCGACGCGCTCGGCATCAAGAACCCCCTGACTGCCAAGACTGACTTTGACACAGGCTATGCCCTCTGCGACAAATACGGCAAGCTCTCGGTCTTTTTCCACGATCTCGCAGTCGCAGTTGTAAATTCCGAGATCGATTCGCTTTTGAATAACTGATATAACTCGAAAACATGTATTTAACAGGGCCGCTTCGTGAAGAGGCGGCCTTTTGCTGTGTGAATCGGCCGGCGACGGTCCTTTTCGTGAAGAGGCGGCCTTTTGCTGTGTGAATCGGCCGGCGACGGTCCTTGTGCGATTTTTGTGCGTAATTTCCGAAAAATCTGCACGAAATCCGCAATCTGAGCCCAAAATTGCGTTTTTCGTGCGAAAAATCCGAAAATACTGCACAAAATACGCACACACCTCTGCCCGTACACACTCGCGCGCCACCTATCGCCACCTATACTGATAATCATTTCTATTTTTTGTATAATAAAGCGTGATATTTTGGAGGAAGAGTGCAGATGAAGCGAAAAGAGAATGACGACCGCCGTCAGGAAGTTGAGGGAAAGCTCATTGCCCTCAGCGCGATGGAGCAGAAGGAGCTTTTCGAGAAGTACGAAGTAGATGAATACGGACTTGACCCTGTACAGGCATCTGACAGGCTTGACGAGTACGGCAGGAACATTATCGACTTCGGCAAAGAAAAGAGCCTGGCTGTCCGCATCAAGGATGCGATAATCAATCCCTTTAATATCGTGCTTCTGGTGGTCGCGGCCATCACATTCGTTACCGACGTGGTATTGGCTGAAGAGCCTTCATTCGCTACGTTCATCATGCTCGTTGCGGTAATCATCATCTCGGCAACGATCTCATTTATTCAGGAAGAGAAGTCCAACAGCGCGGCCAAGAAGCTGCAGAACATGATCACCAACAAACTCGATGTCATCCGTAATGACGTTGAGATCGAGGTGGAGATCGAAGAGCTCGTACCGGGCGATATCGTTAAGCTCGCGTCAGGTGACATGATCCCCGGCGACGTAAGATTCATCGAGACGAAGGACTTGTTCATAGACCAGTCGCAGCTCACGGGTGAGAGCAACCCCGTGGAGAAATTCACCACATCAGAGACAGGCGTCGGAGTCACAGACCTTGCCAATATCGGCTTCATGGGATCCAACATCGTATCGGGAAGCGCTAAGGCGATCATCCTTACGACAGGCGGAGACACTTACTTCGGCAGCATGGCCAAGAGCCTTAACTCGTATGAGGAGAAGAGCGCGTTCGAGAAGAATCTCGACAGTGTCAGCAAACTTCTTATCCGTTTCATGCTGGTCACTGTGCCGGTCATCTTTATCGCGAACTTCATCACAAAGGGCATGGGCAACTGGCTCGAGTCCCTCATGTTCGGCATCACGATCGCAGTAGGCATCATGCCGGAGATGCTGCCCGTCATCATGAACTCCTCGCTTGCCAGGGGCGCTATCAACATGTCCCGCAAGAAGACTATCGTTAAGCGCTTGGGAGCCATCCAGACATTCGGTGAGATGGACGTTTTCTGTACCGACAAGACCGGTACGCTTACGCAGGACGAGATCATCTTGGAGAAATATATGGACGTGCTCGGCCGCGAGGACAAGCGCGTATTAAGACATGCGTTCCTTAACAGTTATTTCCAGACAGGCCTTAAGAACCTCATGGACGTGGCCATCATTAACCGCGCCGAGAAGGAGGACCTGTCATACCTTAAGGAAGCTTATGTCAGAGAGGACGAGATCCCGTTCGATTTCTCGCGCCGCCGCATGAGCGTCGTATTAAGGGACAAGAACGGCAAGCGCCAGCTCATCACCAAGGGCGCTGTTGAAGAGATCCTGTCTATCTGCTCATTTATCGAGATCGACGGCGAGGTCAAGGATATCAGCGAAGAGCTTAAGGCTAACGCTAAAAAGATTGCCGAAGAGAACAACCTCGAGGGCATCCGCGTTATCGCGGTAGCGCAGAAGAATAACGTTCACGGCGTAGATGTATTCGGCGTGCAGGACGAGAGCGACATGGTGCTCATCGGATTCGTCGGATTCTTGGATCCGCCGAAGGAATCTGCAGGCACCGCTATCGCCGCCCTGAAGAAGAATGGTGTGCGTACTGTCGTACTTACGGGTGACTCCGAAGGCGTTGCGATCAATATCTGCGGCAGGCTTGGCATCAGCACGGAGATGACGTTGACCGGCGCGAAGATCGAGCAGATGACTGACGAGGAGCTTCAGGAAGCATGCAAGAAGTGCGATATCTTCTCCAAGCTCTCTCCTTATCAGAAGCAGCGCGTAGTTAAGATGTTCCAGGCTAACGGCCACACGATAGGTTACATGGGCGACGGTATCAACGACAGCTTGCCTTTAAAGCAGGCTGATATCGGTATCTCCGTTGATAACGCAGTAGATATCGCGAAAGAAGTCGCTGACATCATCTTGCTCGAGAAGGATCTCATGGTCCTTGACGAGGGCGTTGTCGAAGGCAGAAGCACGTTCGCGAACATGTCCAAGTACCTCAAGATGTCTGTATCAGGCAACTTCGGCAACATGTTCTCGGTACTCATCGCGAGTATCTTCTTACCGTTCCTTCCGATGCTTCCTCTGCACATCCTCGTGCAGAACCTCTTAAACGACTTCGCTCAGCTCGGCATGCCTTTCGACCACGTCGAATCGAAGTATATCGAGAAGCCTAAGAAGTGGGACCTGAGCGGCATCAAGAGCTTCATGATCATATTCGGATTATTGAGTACAGTTTTAGACGTCCTCTGCTTCCTCGTTCTGTGGTTCGTATTCAAGTACAACAGTGTCGAGATGGCAGGATACTTCCAGTGCGGCTGGTTCATGTTTGGTGTTATCTCTCAGACGATGGTAATCCACACGATCCGCACACCGATGTTCCCGTTCATCAAGGACAGGGCATCTGTCCAGCTCACGATCTCAACGATCGCGGTCATCGCTGTTACGCTTCTTATCGGTTTTACCGGCATCTCTTCGCTCTTCGGCCTTCCGACGATGCCCATTATCTACATGGCATGGCTTGCAGGCCTGATGGTCGTCTACACGCTTTTCGCGCAGTTCCTGAAGACACTCTACATCAAGAAGCATAAGGACTGGCTCTGATATCCGCGCCCTCTCATAGACAAGGAGAAAAAGTTATGGCTGAGTACAAATCACGTTCAAAGATAAAGAAGTTCCTCAAGGGCTTGCTGATCGTTATAGTAGCTCTGGTTGTGCTTGTGGTGGTAGGCGCAAGGCTCTACTTCAGGCTCCCCGTAAGTGATTATTACAAGGCATCAGAGAAGGCTTTTACCATCCCGGGACTTTCCCAGAACATGATCCCCCAGGGCTTGGATTACGTTGACGGCAGGGATGTATATCTTGTCGGAGGCTATCAGAAGGACGGCTCTCCTTCACGCATCTATAAGGTAAACAGCAGGACAGGAAAGTCCGAAGGCTATGTCATCTTAGGTGACGGCCTGGGCAACGGCCTTTCTCCTCATGCAGGCGGTCTTGCAGTACACGATGATTATCTTTTTGTTGCAGGAGACGAAGATTCGAGCATCTACATCTATAACCTGGAAGATGTTCTGTCTGCAGGCAATGGTGAGACAGTCAGGATGATAAATAAGTTCCTTACTAAATACCCGGGCGGAGAAGTCAATGTCGCCTGCCTGACATTTACGGAAGACCGCTTGATCGTTGCGGAATTCTACAGAGTGCCGAATTATGTAACTGACAAATCGCATTGGATCACGACTCCCGCGGGTGATGAGAACCATGCATTTGCAGTCGCATTTCCTCTGGGTGACAGTGATACTTCCGTCTGCGGTGTCGAGCGCACTCCTACTGAGATATATTCTCTCCCGGGCCTTGTGCAGGGCATAGCCGTTCATGACGGCAAGATCTGGGTATCCCAGTCTTACGGTACAGCAAAGTCCACGATCTGCTGCTATGATGTTTCCGACAGTGAATCTGTGGGTTTTGTAGGGTTTGTACATTCGGGTGTGGCTGAACCGGATATACTTTTTCCTGTATATGCGCTCGATTCCTCCACGCTGGTAGCCTCATTCGATGCTCCGCCGATGGCAGAGGAGATCATCTTTAAGGACGATAAGCTCCTCATCATGTGCGAGTCAGCGTCAGCAAAATATATCTTCGGTAACTTCACCGGCGGCAGAACATGCTACGCTACCGATGTCGACAAACTCATCTGATTCCAAGGAGCGGAAAATTGCGATCCAAAGCTGTTAAAAACATAAAGCTTTATCTGATATGTATCGTGCTTGCAACGCTATTCGCTGCAATCTATTCGACGACGACCACGCCGCTTTTAAGCGGCCGCTGGGGAACCGATTCGGCTTTCTTCATCATCGTCGGGCAGGGAATGGGCAAGGGCCTTTTGCCGTACAGGGATTTCTTCGACATGAAGGGTCCTTATCTGTTCTTCCTGGAATTCATCGGACAGAAGATCTGCATCGGAAGGACAGGCGCTTTCATCATCCAGTGCATCAACTTATCGGCATGCCTTTACATAGCCGCCAAGATCTCCGATCTGTTCGCCAAAACGTTTATCTGGATACACAGATGCCTTTGCTTTTTGCCGATGTTCCTTATCGCGGCAGTCACCTTTGAGGGAGGCAATCTGACAGAAGAATTCTGCCTTCCGGCGATCCTTTTGAGCGTCTATTTCTGCCTTAAGTATTTCAGGGATTCCGGGGAAAAGAAGAGCTATAAGCACCCTGTATTATTCTCGCTCTATAACGGTTTTGCGGTCGGCTATATATGCTTTATCAGGATCACGAATGCCGCAACGATAGGCGCTGTCCTGCTCACGGTGTTCATCTTCCTTCTTGCTCGAAAAGAGATAAAGAACGCGCTTATAAATCTCTTGATGGTAGCGGCTGGATTCGTGGCTGCATGCGGCATCCCGTGCGTCTTCTTCGCAGCGAAAAACATGCTCGGCGAGATGCTCTCACAGGTATTCGTCTTCGGTGTCACATATTCATCCGAGATCAGCATGGGCGAGAAATTCGTAAATGTATTTACGACGTTCAAGCTCTTCCTTTTGCTCCTGCTCGTACCTGTTATCACATGCTTCATCTACCGCGAGAAGTGGTACATGAAGATGCTCGCCATATCCTCTTGTTTGCTCCTTCTCCTTGCGGTCACGATGGGCAACGCGTATATGCATTACTTCACGCTCCTCATACCTCATATCGTTATGGGCTTTGCCATCGCATATAAGAACAGCGGCAAATTCCGCGGTGCACGCAGGAACAAGCTGTTTATCGTATGCATGGCGCTGGTATTCCTGCTTAATTCCGTACAGTTCGTAAAGAGTACCGCAAAGGGAGCATTTACGTTCTATTCGTGTTCACTCCTGTCTTCCGGCAAGACCATGGCTGATGTGCCTGACTGGATCAAGTCGATGCCCGGGGCAGAGGACAACATCTTTACGGGTGAAGTCAACGAACAGGCTCTTGAGATCGCTTCACACATACCTGATGCTGAAAAGAACAGCGTCTACTGCTTCGGTGACGAATACTGGTCCTGGTGGTACGGTGTGACGGGCATTATCCCTTCATACAAGTATATGGACTGGCATCTGAACTATCTTGAGCTGATGCCTGGGCTCGGGAATGAGATCGCGACATGGATAAGGACTAACGGCTCCACATGGATCGTTACAACTAATGAAGAGAAGCCTCTTTCTGATGAGGTTTTCGATGCGATAAATGAGAATTATGAGGCAGAGTTCGCCAACGAGGCGTATACTCTATACCGTAGAATCAGTTAAGTAAGAGGTCATGACATGCTGGGATTATCTTTACCTGATATCGACATAACAAAGTTTTTCGATACTTCGACCAGAACAGGCCGTATCGTTGAGCTCATCATCTATACCCTGATCGCTGTTGTAGTTACGACTATAGTTCTTTTGATATACAACAGATTTGTAAAAAGAAAGCTCAAGGACAAGAAAAATCTCACAGTCCGTTTTACCCAGAACATTATAAGAACGGCGATCATCTTAGTAGCCGTCATCTGGGTCCTCGTAAGCTCTTCCGCAACGACTGATATCGGTAAAGTGCTCTTCCAGGGAACCGCGATAATCGGTGCTGTTGTCGGTCTTGCCGCACAGTCTGTATTGGGCGACTTCTTCAGCGGAATATCGATCACGATAAATAAGCCTTTTGAGATCGGCGACAGGCTTGAACTTGAGAACGGAATCGTAGGCGTTGTTAAGGACATCACACCGAGACATGTAGTCCTCCTGGGCATGGATTCCATCGAGATCATCATCCCTAACAGCAAGATCAACGCGCTCATAATCACTGATACGACACATTCAAATCTCAGAGCAGTCCAGATGAGCTTCAATGTCGCATACGGCACTGACATCGAGAAAGCCATAGAGATAGTAAGAAACGTCATCATCGAATCCGAATATACGGAGCCCGGCTGGAAGGATAAGGAATACGGTCAGGTTTACTTCACTTCATTCGCCGACAGCAGCCTTGTCCTGAAGACAACGGTCTACTACAAGCCCTCCACGTCTATCGCGCTCGGTACTACAGATATCAATAAGCGCGTACAGAAGGCGTTTGATGAGGCCGGAATCGAGATCCCGTTCAACTACGTTAATGTTGTCATGAAGGATAAGGATTAATCCTTTAAGATAATCTCGCAGTCAGCACCCGGAATATCCCTAATTATCTCGCCTGCGGCGGGCACTGTGATATGTCCTGCATAAGGATTCTTGATGCTGATCACGGGCATGGTTATCTCAGCTTCCACAACGGATCTCTCAAAGGCCAGATCGCACTCTTCCATTCTGCAGTTGACCAGTTTCAGATCCTTGCAGTAGCAGAGCGGCTGCGTGCCTATGATCGTGCAGTTAATGAGCGTGAGATTCTCAGAGTACCAGCCCAAGTATTCGCCCTTGATCACCGTGTCTCTTACTGTGACGTTTTTGGCGTGCCAGAAGGCATCCTTGGTGTTGAGATTCGAGTCTTTGATCCCGCAGTTCTCGACGTATTGGAAAGAATATTTGCCGGTGAGCGTAACATTATCGAGCGTGACATCTGAAGACCTCATGAGGAAATACTCAGACTCAGCCGTAACGTCTTTAAGCTTAAGGCCTGCGACAGACCATCCGAATTCAGGTGAGATTATGCTCGAAGACTCGATCGATGCATCGCGGCATTCCCTTAACGCCTTGATGCCGTGGAGCTTCGTATTGGTGATCTTAATATCGTCCGAATACCACAGCGCGGCGCGGCATTTGTCAGTCATCTCGCAAGCATCTATGTTGAGGCCGTGAACGTGCCAGAAAGGATATCTCAGGTTGAAGTAGGAATCTTTGACCGTGACATTGCTGCTCTCCTTAAGGGCGCTCTCGCCGTCAGCCGGGCCGTCAAAACGGCAATTCGTGACCAATATGCCGGAGCTGCCGTATAAGGCGCGCTCTTCGTCCATTACCTTGTTATCAATGTGTTCCATAGACCCTCTTTTGCCTTCGCGAAAAATGCCGTTCCTGCTTTTTTGTATAATACCAAATCCCGAAAGCCTTCGTGTCACGGACTTTTGATTTTTTAAGCAAATCCGCCCATACATGTGATAGAATTACTTTGTGTTAATTCGAGTTTGCCAGAATTAACAAGAGTTCATGATTATAAGCGCGAGGTGACAGTATGAGAAACGGTAATGACGTCGGCAAATCCGCAGAAGACTATCTCGAGTCAATGGTAATTCTCAAGGAAAAGAACGGATACATCCGCTCTGTTGATATAGCTGAATATCTCGGAGTTACAAAGCCTTCGGTCAGCAACGCCATGAAGCGCCTGCGCGAAGAGAACTACATCGAGATGAACCGCTCCGGTTTTATCACGCTTACAGAGAAGGGAATGGAGATCGCAGATAAGATCTATACGCGTCACAAGAAGCTCACTGATTTCTTCACGGCGCTTGGTGTAGACCCCCAGGTCGCAGAGGACGACGCGTGCAAGATCGAGCACGACATCAGCGACGAGACTTTTGATGCTATCTGCAATCACATCGATAAATTCAGCAAGGCGAATAAGACAAAAAAGAAGTAATTTTCTGTACTTAACTGATATATACCTGTCATTTCGCTCTGATAAAATGATTTTATCGAATTCATAATAGAGAAGGAGAGTACCCGTATGGCATGTTTTTTAGTACCCACAACAGAGGCAATCGTTACAACAGTAATCAAGAAAGTTGCAGATAAGAAGGGTTCTGACAACATCTTCATCAAGAAGATGGGCTGGCTCAATAATATGCTCTGGGGCGGTTCCGCTCTCCTCGCATTTGAGCACGTCTGGCACGGAGAAGTCACACCGTGGTTCCCTTTCCTTACAGCAGCTGCTAATCCCGCAGACGCACAGGAGATGCTCCACGAGATGTTTACGAGCGGAGTTGCAATGGCAATTCTTGTAACTGTCGCCTGGGTTGTAATGGTAGCGGTAACTCACGCTATCTCGAAGAAGAGCGCACCTGCTATAAAACAAAGCTCGACCAAGGCATAAGGGGGACAAAAGATATGACACTCCTTATCACTGTTTTCGCAGCAGCAATCGCAACAATTCTTTGGTACAACTCTAAGGCTGACAGAAAGCTCGGCACGCTTGCTCTTATGTACTGGGGCGCAAGCCTTATGTGGCTCGTTGATGCAGTAGTCGAGTATATCGAGCTCGGCGCTGAGTTTTTCGAGCAGGCACCTTCAGACATGATCAATGACGCATTCCTCGGCCTGTCCGTAGTTGCACTGGGCATCGTCATCTGGCTCGTTGTCCTTCTCGTCAAGGATCCTGAAGGCAAGGTCAAGGCAATGTTTGCCAAGTGATGAATGGCCGCTGCATCCGACATCAGAATTAAAGAAACTGCGCTCGTTGAGCGTATTAAGACCGCCGGGAAACTGGCGGTCGCTTTTTCAGGCGGGGTCGACTCGACATATCTCCTGTACAAGGCTCACGAAGTCCTGGGCGATGACTGCATCGCAGTGACCGTAAAGTCCATGGTGCTGACATTTGAAGAGTATGACCGCACAGCCTCTTTCTGCGCGAAAAACGGCATCAAACAGACCGTAGTAGACTTCGATGTTTTCGCTGTTCAGGAGTTCGTTCAAAACCCGCCTGACAGGTGTTATTACTGCAAGAAAAAGCTTTTCGAGGCTGTCAAAGAAGCTGCCCCGGGATATGTGATAACTGACGGCAGCAATGCCGATGACCAACGCGATTACAGACCGGGCATCAAGGCTTTGACAGAGCTCGGAATAGTCAGTCTTTTAAATGATTCCGGCCTTACGAAAAGTGACATCAGAGAGCTCTCCAAAGAGGCAGGCCTTCCTACATGGAAGATGCCATCTGCGGCATGCCTCGCTTCGAGGATCGCGTATGGCGAGAAGATCACTGCAGAAGGCCTGATGCGCGTCGCATACGCAGAGAAGGCCATAAGGGATCTGGGCTTTAAAGGCATCCGCGTAAGAGTACACGGCGACCTCGCAAGGATCGAAGCCGCGCCTGATGATATCCCGGCATTGACTTACGAACATACACGTAAAGAAATCTCGGAAGAACTGAAGCGTTTAGGCTTCAAATATGTAACAATTGACGCAGACGGATACCGCACCGGAAGCATGAATGAGGCTATAGGAAAATGAGTGACGCAAGAGAGATTTTAGAAAGGGTCGCAAAGGGGGAGATGTCTCCCGAAGAAGCAGAGCTCCAGTTAAAGATGAAGCCTTTTGTTGATCTTGGATTTGCGAAGCCCGATCTTCACAGGGGTTTAAGACAGGGCGTTCCGGAAGTAATCTACGGCGAAGGCAAAACGCCTGAGCAGATTGATGCGATCGCTTCAAGTCTTTTGGAAGGCGGCCAGGAGACAGTTCTTATCACGAGGCTGTCTTCAGAGAAAGCAGCAGCTCTTAATACTCCCGTTAAGTACTACGACACAGCACGTATCGGTGTTGCGGGCGTGATCCCTGAGCCTTCCTGCAAGGGCACTATCATTGTCGCAACAGGCGGCACATCAGATCTTCCCGTCGCTGAGGAAGCTGCAGTTACCGCTGAGCTTTTGGGCAATAAAGTTAACCGTGTTTACGACGTCGGTGTATCGGGATTACACCGCCTTCTCGCGCACAAGGAAGAGCTAATGAGCGCATCAGTCATCATCGCGGTCGCAGGCATGGAAGGAGCCCTTGCAAGCGTTATCGGAGGTCTTGTCGACTGTCCCGTTATAGCTGTTCCGACTAGCGTCGGATACGGCGCATCTTTCGAAGGCCTGTCGGCACTTTTAAGCATGCTCAATTCCTGCGCGAGTGGTGTCACGGTAGTAAATATCGACAACGGATTCGGTGCCGGCTACTCTGCCAGCATGATCAATCACATCGGAGGTTAATTCATGAAGACTCTCTACATCGAATGCAATATGGGCGCAGCAGGAGACATGCTCCTGGCATCTTTGGCCGAACTTACAGGCGATGTAAAAGCGTGTGAGGATGAGCTTAATTCATTGGGAATCCCCGATGTTACATATAAGTTCGAGAAAAGCGTCAAGTGCGGCATCGAAGGCACTCACGCGCACGTTGTTGTATCGGGTGTTGAAGAAGATGAGCACATGCATGAGCATCACCATGAGGATCACCATCACGAGCATACCCACGAGGAGCATGCGCATACTCATGAGCACGAACACGAACATGAGCACGAACATGAGCACCACCATCACCACACATCAATGGGTGATATCGGGAACATCATAGGCGGCCTTAACGTATCAGATAAGGTTAAGGCAGATGCGCTCGCAGTTTACGGCCTCATCGCTGAAGCCGAGAGCAAGGCACACGGCAAGCCCGTAACTGACATTCATTTCCACGAAGTAGGCACGATGGATGCGGTTGCAGACATCGTTGGCGTATGCGTTCTCATGGAGCAGATCGGCGCAGATAAGATCGTTGTATCGCCTCTTGCCACAGGCTTCGGCCAGGTGAAGTGTGCACACGGAATATTACCTGTTCCCGCGCCCGCCACGGCAAGCCTGATCGAAGGTGTTCCATCTTACAGCGGCAGTGTGGAAGGAGAGCTCCTTACACCTACAGGCGCAGCGCTCTTAAAGCACTTCGCAGATACTTTTGGTACAAGACCTGTCATGGCGATCGGGAAGACCGGCTACGGAATGGGCAGGAAGGATTTTGAGAAGGCTAACATGCTCAGGACTTTCATTGGTGAAGAGAAGAGTGAAGATGACGATAAAGTTATCGAGATGAGCTGCAATGTCGATGACATGACCGGCGAAGAGATCGGTTATGCGACAGGCGTTCTCTTAAGCAGCGGTGCGCTGGATGTTTTTACGACACCAGTTTACATGAAGAAGAACCGCCCCGGCATCCTCATCACCTGCGTAGTAAAACCTGAGGACAAAGAGAAGTTCGCTAAATTGATTTTCGAGCACACCACAACGATCGGGATAAGATACACCGCGATGGACAGATTCAGACTCTCAAGACGCGAAGAGAAGGTCATGACCAAGTTCGGCGAAGTATCGGTCAAGGTATCTGAAGGCTTTGGCGTGACGAAGGCAAAGCCCGAGTACGATGACATTGCCGGAATAGCGGACAAATAAGGATAAACTGCTCCCTTTATACTTTTGCAGCACCCCCAAATCTGATAATATGATTTTGGGTTATTGGTTTTGGTTTATGGGGGATATCCAGAATGGCTGTATTAAAGAGTTATACCTGTTCAAAGTGCGCGGGCGTACTGGTCTTTGATTCCGATCAGGAATTCTTTGACTGCCCTTTCTGCGGCACGAGATTCAATGCCGTTGATTTCCATGGTGAAGAGATCATAAGTCAGGCTCAGGCCTGTCTGGAGCAAAAGGAATTTTCCACTGCGCAGACGAAGTTTAAGGCGATACTGGCCGATCGTCCTCACAATTTCACCGCTTTGCAGGGCCTTGTGTTCAGCACTGCTAAAGCATCTTCAGTAAACGATCTTCAGGATCCCGGATTAATGAGAAAATGCAACATGACCGCCCTGAAGAATGAGATAGAATTTGCGCAGAACAATGCCGGTCAGCCGAATGCCGGATACTTTGACATACTTTCAGATATGGCGGATCTCGTCTCCGACATGAAGAAATATGAGAAGGAAAAAGCCGAGATCACTTCAGTTAAGAACAAGCCCAAATTCACTGTTGCCGAAATGGAATACAAAGCATACAGCCAGGGCAGGAGCAATGCCATAATCTTTTATATTCTTTTCGGTGCTTTTCTGGCCGGCACACTGTTGTTAACGGCAGTGAGCAGCGAACCGGGTATGCGCATTGCCGGCGTCATCATGTCCCTGATAGTTACCGGAATAGGTGCGGCTTATGTTATATGGTCGTTTAAAAAGGACGACAAGGATCATGAACCTCTCCGCAACATGGCCGAGATCGGCAACACCGGTGCGAGGACCATGGATTCGAAGATAAGCGGCCTTGAGATGCACTATAAGCGCATGTTTTCATCTCTCAAAGCATTTGAGCCGCAGGAAACAGACGAGGAAATCGCACCGTCAGAAGCTCAGACCACACCGGTTGATCTCACCGGATATGAAGATACCGGCAAAAAGATCACCTGCGCAAAATGCGGCGCGCAGCTTGCTCTCGACAAAGAGAAGCGCGTCTTTGAATGCAGTTCCTGCGGTGTCGCCTACGGCGTCTCACTCTTCTTCGGCATGCCTCTCGAAAAGGCCATGAATTCCATGAACACCGGTTTTTACGCCGAAGCTGAAGACAGATTCTCACACATGCTTATGGCGGATCCTTCAGACTTCGAAGCGCTTCTCGGCAGGATCCTCTGCATGGGCCGCTGGACCAAGATCAGCGATATCAATCCCGCCGATGAGATTACGCCGATCCGTGTAAAGCAGATCCAGAAGAGGGTAACCGAAGCCAAGGAGAGTGCCGCAGAAGAGGACAAGCAGTATTTTGACTATGTCCGGATGATCATTTTCGCGCTCGACAGGCTTCTGGTAAATAAACACAAGCAGAAAGTCACCACTAACGAATTGGATATCTTCGATGCCAAGCGGGATCTTTATGCCGCGGCCGAGCCTGATCTGAAAGAATATTACAGGAACGGAAGGCGCAAGATCCAGATGGATCTTCAGTCTTATACAGAAGCAGAGCCCGGCCTGAAAAATGATCTGGAGAAAGCCGTCGCCAGGGCCATCGAATACAGAAGCGACAGCGCTCTGACAAAGTAACGAATCAATACTGACACGAAGTAAAAAGGGCTGCCTCACGTGAGACAGCCCCTTCTGTTCCTATTGGCCCCTTATTATTTCAGCGTGAATACAGTGTCGTTGATCGTGATGCTTGCGATGTCGTCGGTATCGACAAGTCTGTTGAAGACTACGCTCTCGGCATAATCAATACCTCCGCAGATATATGAATAACTTGCGACCGGATCGACGGGATCCTGGGGAAGTCCGTTAAAGATGATGTCCCGGTAGACCAGGTATTCTGATCCGTCCTTGTAGGTGATCAGGATCTTTCCGATGTAATCTCCCTGATAGCAGTAACCTTCTTCATATCCCTCGCCCAATGTATCATCGGTAAGATATCCGATCTTCATGGACACGGGAGAGATATTGATGATCTCGCCGTAGGTGCTCTCGAAAGTCTTGTTAGAGATCGTTCCTGCAAAGGTGATGGCAACACTCTTCTCATCAAGAAGGTGATCGTCAGGGTCTACACCTGACACATAGATATCCTTAAGAGGCACGTCGTATTCGGCGATCTCGAGAGTCAGACAGACCGAGGTGTTATCCCTGAGAAGATAATCTGTGCAGTAGAGTTTATCGCTTGTGGATTTCTCAAGATTAACAAATGTCTTGCCATAACCTCCGCAGAATTCGAATTTTATTGATTGTTCTTCGTTTGTGAAAGCGCCCTTCGCTTCGTTATCGAGCTGACTGTAGTTAAGGAGGTCGACTCCGCCTTCCTTCTCGATCGTGTAGTCTACTATGGCTGCCATGCCGTCGTTTACAACGGCGTTGACAGTGAACGTATAGCCGCTGAATTCAGTGATGATGGGCTCGGTATTGACCTTGCCTTCGAGGACTCTTTCGGCCATTTCGGGATCCACATCAACATACTCTACTCTCGGATACACGATCTCGCAGCTTGACGGATTGCCGTCTTTATCGGTCTTACCGGGTTCGACGTATAACTCTGTATGGCTTTCTATCGTCTTTTTACCTTCCGTTCCCCAGATCCTTGCGAAAAGTTCTCCGTCGGTTACGGCATTTACTATAAAAGGTGTGGCAATTACAACGGCACATGCTGCCGCAGCCACCTTAACGCCTAATTTACTTATCCTGGCGCCTGTCTCATTCTTCATTATCGATTCCTTCCTCGCGAGATATCTGTCCGAGAAAACGTGAGGCTCCACACCGTCCGTGATGTGGTCGAACTCCTCTAGACTTATGTCGCGAATGAAATATGCATTGGATTTTTTATTCATAAGTAATCTCCTGTAATACGGATTGCCCTCTTTTTAGGTCTTACGCCTGACTTAAGCCCTGGCGCATCATCTTCTTGGCCCGTTCGTAACGTTTTCTGACATTTGCCTCTGTGATGCCGAGCTTATCGGCGGTCTGCCTGACCGTATAATCTTTTATGACAAGGCATTCAACGACGTCATAGTATTTTCCCGGAAGAGAATTCATAAGGGGAGTGCAACTTGTTCCCATATCGTTCCTGTCATCCGGATCAGCGGCTTCATCTGCACAGACAGTCTCAAGATCTTCGGAAAAACTTACGATCATGTTCTCTTTCTTCCGCTTGTTATAAATGTTGATAGAAGTGTTCTTGATCACTGCCAGAATGTATCTTTTGCAATCATCCTCATCAGCTTTTTTGAAGTAGACCTTGTGTCTTATCAATTGCAAAAACGCATCCTGAACGGCATCTTCAGCGAGCTTCTCGTCGCGCAGTACGGCAAGCGCCACACGGAACATCTTCTGTTCGTAGAGTTCATAACAGGCTTCTATGAAAGCGTGCTGTTTTGACGGTAACGCCATTTAAATGTCTCCTTGTCAATTCCTTGAAGAGCCACCCAACTTATAAGATTCGGGATCCCCTGACCGGCCCTTCTACCCCATATAACAAATCGAAGATCTGCTTTGTGACAAATCTTCTCAAAAAGTTTTCGCACATTCTACCGCAAAAACGCGGCTTTCCGAAGAAAACCGCGCTTTAAGAAAGAACTATTTCAGGATCAATGCATTACATGTTCGGCAGATTCATTTCCTTTATTATCGCTCTGATCATTTCCTTTTCGCTATCGCTGCCGTTAAGAGTAAATATCTCTATGTAAACGTTCTTGTTAACGTAAAAGATGCCGTAATAATGCATGTCACTTTCGAAAAATGTCGTTCCGCCGAACGCGACACCCGCTTTAACGGTGCCATCCATAATAAGAAAACCCTGTTTGTCATTTACCATACCTCTGTTTGATCCCTCAAACTCTTTGGTCTCGAGAAGTTCTTGCAAACTGTCATATCTGATCCTGAACGCATTCATTGCATCCTCTGCATTTTCGTATCTGATATAGCAGTATGAATTATCGAAATCCTGGGTAAAAGTCACATGTTCGGCAGGAGGTCCGTCGAAGCTCTCATTCCTTTCGTTAACCATCATATCTTTCTCGGTGATACCGGTTACTTTTTCCAGTGCGTCAAAGAAAGTATCTTCATCGTAAATATCAGGAATATCCTGTTCTTCCTGCTCTTCCTCAACGTCCTTATCGCTCTTAACGTCCTTAGCTTTTGAGCAACCTGCAAAGGAAAGTATTGTTGCGCCAACGAGAACTGCTGCCATTAACCTTTTGAGTTTTTTCATTTTTCTATTCTCCTGAAACAAACGGGTTGTTATTTATCCCCTAAAATAACTGAACGATACCCATAGTAAACTATCGCGAAAATAATTATTTTTAAGATCCGAGGCAATTCTCTGGTATTTTTCTGATCAGAATAATTAAGCCCCGCGTTGTGCGGGGCTCAGGAATAGTCTTTTAATTGCGACGGTTATTAAGCAAGATCAAAGCCGAGGATCGTTACGTTATAATCGTTGTCTTCGCCCCAATACATATAGTAGGTCGAATAAGTGACGCCGTTTACGGAACTGTAGACGGAAGACAGGATATGCTCGTCATCGTACGCACTATCGCCCGGTTTTCCGAACATGTTGTATAATTCGGATTTGCAGTACTCAAAGCGGCTCATAAGCTCGGATGAATCAGAGCTGTGATAGATGTAAGACACTTCATATACGCTCATATCTTCATAGCAGCAGAAAGTAACAGTATCGAATGTAATGCCGTCTATATTTATGTCGCAGTCATAGAAGAAAATATAAATGGTTTCATCATAATCTTCTTCGTCTTCAGTATGATATTCGGAGTCATTAAGGATTAATTTTGTATCAAATGCGGTTTCGACTATTGCAAAAGATGTGTCGATATCATATCCCAAAGCAGAAACTGACATGTCGCAGACGTCTTGGAAACTGCTGACGGTATTTCCTTCCCACGTCGGTTTTGCGGGTGCCGGAGTAGGCGAGGGAGTAGGAGACGGTGTCGGATCTGCTTCAGTCGTCTCTGTTGTGGTGGTAACGGTGGGGGCCTCCGTCTCATTGCCATACTCGTGTTTGTAGTCGCCGCCTTCTCTGTCAACGCGCAGGTCATCTGAGCGGTCGCCGCCTGCCAAATTGCATGATGCGAGCGAAGTAACGGTTAGAGCCAGAGCTATTAAAAGAGATAGTTTTTTATTCATTGAGCAACTCCAAAAATGTGCAGGATCAGTATTTCGAGAAGGTCACATAAATGATCGTAATGCTGTCGGCATAGAAAGCGTTTACCGAGAGTGTTACATCATTGTCCAATTCATAAAGTGTTAAGTCGTATGAATCTTCATTGTCCGTGCTGTACGGTTCACCATAAAGAGCAGTTAACTGCGTGACCAGATAGTCATTAGTCTTTTTTGCATCACCGGTAGTTATAGTGGTCGAAAAATTCAGCTCGTAGACTGAATTATCAGTTATGTAATAAGACACATCGCAAATGTCGAAAACGACATCTCCGGCTGCAATAGCGCAGTTATACATTACCCACTTTTCATCTTCATAATCGCTGGCGTAATACTCTTCCAGCGGGATGCTCGAATAGGAGTTCAGCGCGCTCGTTGCGTCATTATAGTGACGGCCCAGAGTATTAATCATCAGATAACAAAACTCATCGATGGCCAGGCTCTTGCCGGGTGTTATGTTAACTGCTGAAGTGTTATCTGTAGTAGTTGTTGTAGTAGTAGATTCAGTGGTAGTCGTTGTAGGATCTTCTGACGTCTCTGTCGTAACGATAGGATGAGTCTCGATCTCTTCACCGTACTCGTGCTTATAGTCGCCGCCTTCTCTTTCGACACGGAGATCATCTGAGCGGTCGCCTGATGCCTTGCTGCAGGATGCGAGCGAAGTGACAGCTAATGCCAGAGCCAATAAACAAGCGATTTTCCTTTTCATAAAACGTATCCCCCCTGAAATAGACTTAAGAAAATAATAAACATTGTCGCTTTATGCGTCAAATTGCTTTTATAAAATCGCGCGCAAATAAAGGCAAACGGCTTGTTTCCGCGGTTTTGAAAAAATTTTTCATAAACCCATTGACATAGTAGGTATTAGCGTTTATCATATGCGAAAATCAAACGAGAGAGGAGGACGGAAGTTATGTACGACCGTAAATTCTATTTTCAATCATTAGTCCGTTGTAACTTCCGTTGTGGACGAATGTGTTGTTCTTGTTCAAACAGCCGCTGTTCTGTCAGCACAACTATAACTATTTGAATTAAGAAAGGAATAACACAATTATGTCTAACTATAAATTTGAAACTCTCCAGCTCCACGTTGGTCAGGAGCAAGCTGATCCTGCATCCGATGCACGTGCAGTGCCGATCTACGCAACAACTTCTTACGTTTTCCATAACTCAGCTCATGCAGAAGCACGTTTCGGACTTGCTGATGCAGGCAACATCTACGGAAGACTTACAAACTCCACACAGGGCGTTTTCGAAGACAGAATCGCAGCTCTTGAAGGCGGCGTCGCAGGTCTCGCAGTTGCATCCGGCGCAGCAGCTATCAACTACACGATCCAGGCTCTCGCAGTTAAGGGCGAGCACATCGTAGCACAGAAGACTATCTACGGCGGATCCGAGAACCTTTTAGCACACACACTCCCTCTTTATGGTATTGAGACAACATTCGTCAACATCCATGATCTGGACGAGGTAAAGGCTGCCATCAGACCTAACACAAAGGCTCTCTACATCGAGACACTGGGCAATCCTTCATCTGATATCCCGGATATCGAAGCTCTCGCCAAGATCGCTCACGAAGCAGGCATCCCGCTCGTTATCGATAACACATTCGGTACACCTTACCTTATCAGACCTATCGAATACGGCGCAGATATCGTAGTCCATTCAGCAACAAAGTTCATCGGCGGCCACGGTACCACATTGGGCGGCGTAATCGTTGATTCCGGCAACTTCGACTGGGCAGCTTCAGGCAAGTATCCCTGGATCTCCGAGCCCAACCCGAGCTATCACGGCGTTAAGTTTACAGAGGCTGCAGGCAAGGCTGCATTCGCAGTTTACATCAGAGCCATCCTCTTGAGAGACACAGGTTCATCCATCTCGCCTTTCGCAGCATTCCTTTTGCTCCAGGGCACAGAGACATTGTCTTTGAGAGTTGAGCGCCACATCGAGAATACCAACAAGGTATTGGAATTCCTGAAGAATCATCCGAAGGTCGAGAAGGTAAACCACCCCGCACTTGAAGATCATCCTGATCACGAGATCTATAAGAAGTACTTCCCCAATGGCGGCGGCTCCATCTTCACATTCAATGTAAAGGGCGGCAAGAAGGAAGCATTCGACTTCATCGACCACCTCGAGATCTTCTCGCTTCTGGCTAACGTTGCAGACGTTAAGAGCCTCGTTATCCACCCGGCAAGCACAACACACTCACAGCTTTCCGAAGAAGAGCTCAATGACGTAGGCATCAACCAGAATACGATCCGTCTCTCAATCGGCACAGAGCACATCGATGACATCATCGCAGACCTCGAAAAAGGTTTTGCTGCCATCTGAACACACACCACAATTGATATATAATAAATAGCATCCGCTAAGGAGGAGAATCACCATGACTAAAATATATACATCAGCAGACCAGCTTATCGGCAAGACACCTTTGCTCGAACTCACACATCTTGAGAAGGCTTTAGGCCTTGAAGCAAAGCTCGTTGCAAAGCTCGAATACTTCAATCCCGCAGGAAGCGTCAAGGACCGTATCGCTAAGGCGATCATCGAGGACGCAGAAGCTACCGGCAGACTTAAGGAAGGAAGCGTAATCATCGAGCCGACAAGCGGTAACACAGGTATCGGATTAGCTTCCGTAGCGGCAGCAAAAGGTTACAGACTTATCATCACAATGCCTGAGACGATGAGCGTTGAGAGAAGACAGCTCATCAAGGCTTACGGCGCAGAGCTTGTTCTCACCGAAGGCTCCAAGGGCATGAAGGGTGCAATCGCAAAGGCTGAGGAGCTCCAGAAGGAGATCCCTGACAGCATCATCGCAGGCCAGTTCGTTAACCCTGCAAATCCTAAGGCTCACAAAGAAACAACAGGTCCTGAAATCTGGGAAGATACAGACGGCGAAGTTGATATCTTCGTTGCAGGCGTAGGCACAGGCGGAACAGTTACAGGTGTAGGTGAATTCTTAAAGTCACAGAAGGCATCCGTAAAGGTCGTTGCAGTCGAGCCGGCTGACTCTCCCGTTCTGAGTAAGGGCACTGCCGGAGCACACAAGATCCAGGGTATCGGCGCAGGCTTCGTACCTGATGTTCTCAATACAGCAGTATATGATGAAGTTATCCCTGTTACTAACGATGATGCATTTGCCACAGGCAAGCTCTTAGGCAAGAGCGAAGGCGTACTCGTAGGCATCTCATCCGGTGCAGCGCTCTTTGCAGCTATCGAGCTTGCTAAGCGTCCCGAGAACAAGGGCAAGACGAT
>JAEEGG010005095.1_pt1 | contig 31476 bp, 32 predicted proteins | sample 9134161 | NCBI WGS metagenome assembly JAEEGG01 (sample SAMN16246543, study PRJNA631951) | gut metagenome | biome: gut microbiome; feature: rumen; material: CR-attached | host: Bos | place: Iran: Karaj | collected 2018-10
TTCTCAGGGGTATTCACCTGTACCAGAACCTCGCTGAAGCAGTTTATCAATGCCAGGAACATCGGTGATGGCATGTCAACCCGAATGACACCCTGGGTGATGCCTGAGGAAGACTTCCATACGGATGCCTATTGTGCCACGAAAAGGGATAACAAGTCGGCTCGCGAGATGGAAGAGTGGGGTGCCAGGTTCGACCAGTTGAAGTGTGAGATCAAGGGCATAGAGCCGTTGGTGAGACACGTGTATGACCTCTGTGCCGCCCTCGCTGAGGAAGCCCGTATCAATGAGGATAAGGTGCTGAATCTGGAGCGTAAGCGCTTGCAGGATAAGATCATGGCGGTGTGTATCCCTCAGGTGATCTCCACCCAGCCCTCATGGGAGGAATTCATGAAGACGGGTGTGGTGAAGGTCGAGCAGCATCACCTGGACTTCGCCGACCTGATGTGCGAGATCATCAACAAGTGCGAGGATGCCCTGTTTGGTCAGCTCCTGCAGGATATGTTTGATAATGAGGCCCGTGACACACAGCTCAGAAGGGTGTATGATAAGACTGCGAGGTTTTATGCCCTGTTGCCAGAAGAGTTTACGACGCAGGATGTGATGAAAACCTTCGGCTATACAAAGACTTCGGCTGCCTCCAGAAAATGTGATGAGTTTATAAAACATCATGTTTGTGAAAAAATTCAGAGGGGCATATTCAGAAAGCTGGCAAAAGCGATCTGATATTAACATATTAACATATTAACGTTTTTGTATTTTGCATGATAATTAATTTAAATTATTTCGATTATGAGTCAATCAAGCAGATCATTAAGGAACAATAATCCCCTGAATATCCGTCGTAGCAAGGATCAGTGGAGGGGCTTGCGAGCCCAGCAGGAAGACCGTGACTTCTTTCAGTTCAAGACCATGGCGGATGGTTGGCGCGCCGCCTTTGTGCTGCTCATGCGTACCTATTATGTCAAATATCAGGCAGACACCATCAGGAAGATTATCTCCCGCTGGGCACCTGAGATAGAAAACGACACGCAGCAGTATATCTATTTCGTCTCGGAGTTGACGAGGATAGATGCCGATGAGCCCTTGGGCAGTCCTTCGGCGTGTCCAGGCCGCTGGATGTCGGTAGCCTTAGCCATGGCGATGTTTGAAGGAGGTCTCAAAGACATCACCCCTCTCATCATTCCCATGCTAACAGGCTGGGCGAATATGGTCAAGGAGTAGGTGTTAAATTAATAAAGGCTCGCCATTGGCGGGCCTTTATTGATGTGGAGTCCTTCGGCGTTAATACATCCATTACAAATAAAGGCGGTATCTTATAAACGATACCACCCTTAATGTCGGTAGAAAACCTTTGATTTCCCTTATTTCGAAAGAGCGTCAAATAGCTTGTCGAGTGCCTCGTCGGCATCCTTACTCTCATTGAGCAGGGTTACGAATTTAGAGCCTATGATGGCGCCTGCGGCATTCTGTTGGGCTGCCTGGAGCGTCTGCTGATTGCTGATACCAAAGCCAATCATGCGAGGATTGCGCAGTTGCATGGCGTTGATACGGCGGAAATATGCCTGCTTGGCGTCGTCGAAGGATTTCTGGGCACCAGTGATGGCGGCAGATGATACCATATAGATAAAGCCATCGGTATGCTCGTCGATGAACCGGATGCGCTCCTCGCTGGTCTCTGGCGTGATGAGCATGATGATACGGAGGTCGTAACGATCGGCTACGGGCTTCACGGTATCGAGATAGTCCTTGAAAGGCAGATCGGGGATGATGGCACCGCTGACACCACTCTCCGCGCAACTCTGGCAGAATGCCTCGATGCCGTAGTGCAGGATAGGATTCAGGTAACCCATGAGCACCAGGGGCATCTTGACATCATCCTTGATGCTCTTCAGCTGTTCAAAGAGTTTCTTCAGGCTCATGCCGTTGTGCAGAGCCTGGGTGGCGGCACTCTGGATGACAGGTCCGTCGGCAAGCGGGTCGCTGAAGGGAATACCTACTTCTACCATGTCGATACCTCGGCGTTGTGTTGCCAGGATGATATCGGTTGTGCTCTCAAAAGTGGGGCATCCGGCACAGAAGTAAAGTGACAGGAGTTTGCGGTCCTGAGAATTAGCGAAGAGTTGATTGATTTTATTCATGATGTAATAGTTTGATGAATTTACTAAGTTTGGTGATGTCTTTGAGGCCAGGCGCCTGTTCGAAGCGTGAGTTCAGGTCGATGCCGATACATCGGGGATGATGGAAATGTCTGACTGCTTCCGCATCATCAGGGCCAATGCCGCCGCTGAGCAGGAAAGGGGTAGAACCCCGGTAGGCATCCAGGACCGACCAGTCGAACTTCTCCCCATTGCCGCCAACCACCTTTCCTTTGGTATCAAAGAGGAAATAGTCTGCCATGCCTTCAAATGCTTCTGTCTGTTTCAGATCTTCGGCAGTGGCAATATTGAAGGCCTTGATCACAGGTAGTGGCTTGAGTGCTTCTGCCAATGCGGGCTGTTCGTGCCCGTGCAGTTGGATAAGGTCGAGTCGGTAGTCCTCGATGTGTTGGCGGATCTCTTCCAGATCAGCATCAACGAACACCCCCACGCGCCTGACTTGTCTGGGTAGGTAGGACGGAATCTCGGCTACAAACCGCTTGGACTTGGGCCAGAAGATCATACCCATCCAGTCGATGCCCAGCTGCTCCAGTGCCTGGATATTGCTGGCGTCACGCATACCACAGACCTTTATAATCATGACAGTTGAGCTATAAACTGCTGAAGTGCCAGACCGGGATCCGGCTCTTTCATGAAGGTCTCGCCGATGAGGAATCCGTGATAGCCGACCTCCTTCAGCCGACGGATAGTATCTACATCGCTGATACCGCTTTCACTTACCTTGACAGCGTCAGCCGGCAGGCGTTCAATGAGATTGAACGAGTTGTTGACATCGGTTTCGAAAGTACCAAGGTTGCGGTTGTTGATACCACACATATCCGGCTCCAACTCCGCATATTCAGTATCTTCCTCAGAATGCATCTCCAACAGCACTTCGAGATTTAATTCGTGTGCTTTCTGGATGAAGGCTCTGCACTGCTCTTTGGTGAGACAGGCGGCAATGAGCAAGACGGCAGAGGCACCGCAGATCTTAGCCTGGTAGATCTGGTACTCGTCAACGATGAAGTTTTTGTATAGGATGGGAAGATATACCTTCTGCTGCCTGGCTAACCGGATATGGGTATTGCTGCCACCGAAGTATTCGGAATCTGTCAGGATACTCAGGGCGCTGGCTCCATTGGTCTGATAGCTGTAGGCCGTACTTTCGGGTGATGCGTCTTTGGCGATCCAGCCCTTTGAGGGTGACTTCCGCTTGAATTCTGCGATGATACCTGTGTTGGAGCTCTTGATAGCCAGACTCATAGATACCACTTCGGATTTGCGGATAATCTCTACACGACTCTCCAGAAACACTTGTGAAAGTTCTTTCTTGTACTTTTCAACTTCCTTTAGCTTATAAGCTACAATCTCATCTAAAATATCTCTCATAATCTTAACTGTTTAGTTCTACAAATTTCTTAAATGTGGCGAGGGCTTTGCCGCTGTCGATACTCTCTCTGGCGATGTCGATGCACTCTTCTATGCTCTTCTGACCTTTCTCAAGCACCTGGATACCGAATGCGGCGTTAGCCAAGACGATGTTTTTCTGAGCAGGCAGAGCACGATTCTCCAGTACACTGTCGAAGATCTGGGCTGCCTCCTCTTCGGTGGCACCTCCTACCAACTCTTCAGGCTTGGCAATGTCGAAGCCCAATTCGGCTGGGGTGAAGATACGCTCATATTGATTGGTGGTGACCTTGAAGGGGCCTGTCAGCGAGATCTCATCATAACCGTCGATAGAGTTCACAATACCATAGTCGATGCCAATTTTCTGATACACATTATTATATAGGCGCATCTGATCGAGGTTGGCTACACCAAGCAACTGGCATTTGGGTTGACTGGGATTCACCAGTGGACCCAGAAGATTGAAGATGGTAGGGAACTGAAGGGCTTTTCTGATCGGACCCACGAATTTCATGGCTTTGGCGAAAAGCTGGGCATGCAGATAAACGATACCTGCCTCGTCGAGGGAACGGTTCAGACGGTCAAGATCGTCAGTGAACTTGATGCCGTGATGCTGGATGACGTTTGAGGCACCACTTACGGAGGTAGCGGCATAGTTGCCGTGCTTGGCAACCTTGTAACCTGCGCCAGCAATCACAAAACAGGAGGTCGTAGAAATGTTGAAGGTGTTCTTTCTGTCACCGCCAGTACCTACTACGTCAATATAACGGTCTGCCTTTAGCAGGGCGGGTACACCTGTCTCAAGGATGCCATCGCGGAAACCGAGCAACTCTTCTACAGTCACGCCTCGCATCTGTAAAGCTGTCAGAAGCGCGGTTATCTGCTCCGTTGGATATTCTGAATGGGTGATGCCAATCAGGATCTGTTTCATCTCCTCACGGGAGAGTTCTTCGTGGTTCAACATCCTGTTGAGGATATCTTTCATTGTCTGTGCCATATCTTTTAGAAGTTTTAGAAGTTAATGAAGTTAGAGAAACAGCCAGTTTTGTAGCATCTTCCTACCGTCGGGTGTCAGCACACTCTCCGGATGGAACTGAATGCCTCTGACGTTTAAAGTCTTGTGGCGGAGGGCCATGATTTGGCCTTCATCACTCTCTGCAGTAATCTCCAGGCACTCAGGGAATCCTTCCTTCGAAACCACCCAGGAGTGGTAACGCCCCATCGTGATACGATTAGGAAGACCGCTGAAAAGGGCATCGTTTCCGAATTGTGTACCTTCTGTGGCTACACCATGGAATACATCACTGAGGTTCTCCAACTTACCGCCGAACACCTCGCCGATGGCCTGATGGCCGAGACAGACACCGAGGATCGGCTTACGGTCTGCGTAAGTGCGGATGACATCGCAGAGCAATCCTGCCTCAGAGGGAATGCCAGGACCTGGTGAGAGGATGATCTTCGAATAAGGCTCTAAATCAGAGAGCTCAAACTGGTCGTTACGCAGCACAGTCACTTCTGCTCCCAGTTCCTTCACCAAATGACTCAGATTATAAGTAAACGAGTCGTAGTTGTCGATTATTACAATTTTCATCGTACTTTTTATTTTGTCTGTTTAGCATGAACTTACATATCTTCTGCCATGAGGATAGCTCTGCGCAGGGCACCGAGCTTGTTGTTTACCTCCTGTAACTCGTATTCTACATTGCTCTTGGCTACGATACCGCCACCAGCCTGGAACCACAATTCGCCATTTCTGGCTACAAACGTGCGGATAGTGATGGCCTGGTTCAGTGAACCGTCGAGGCCGATATAGCCGATACAGCCGCCATAAGCCCCTCTGTTATGCGGCTCATACTCAGAAATGAGCTGCATGGCTCTTACCTTAGGTGCGCCACTCAGTGTACCAGCCGGGAAGGTGTCGATAAACGCCTTGATGGGATCTGCTCCGTCGTCGAGCATTCCACTGACGCGACTCACGAGGTGAATCACGTGCGAATAGTATTGCAGGTCTTTATAGAAATCCACCTTCACATTGTGACAGTTACGTGAAAGGTCGTTACGGGCCAGATCGACCAGCATCACGTGCTCGGCATTCTCCTTGGGATCGTTTCTCAGGTATTCTGCTCCCTGACGATCAGCCTCAGCATCCCCCGTCCTCTTAGTCGTGCCGGCAATCGGGTCGATATAGGCTTTACGATCCTGAATACGGCAGTGGGTCTCTGGCGACGAACCGAAGATACGGAATCCGCCGAAGTCGAAATAGAAAAGGTAAGGTGAGGGGTTGATGCTGCGCAAGGCACGGTAGAGCTTGAAGTCATCGCCCTCGTAACGCTGGATGAATCGGCGTGAGAGAACGATCTGGAAGACATCACCTCGCAGACAGTGCTGGATGCCCTTACGGATATTCGCCCTGTGCTCATCATCTGTCAGCGTACTTGAGGTATCACCGATGGGATGGAAGTCGTAAGCTTGCACGTTGGTGCGGTTCATGGCCTTATAGAGCTTGTCCAGTTCCTCTGGTTCACCAAGCGTCACCAGCGTCAGCAGATTATTGAAATGATCAAATACGATAACCTCTCTGTAGAGGATATAGAGCATATCGGGTGCATCGTTCTTGGTCTGTGTCTCATCCTTCACGGCGATATCCTCGAAATAGCGCACAGCATTAAAAGAGGTATAACCATAGAGTCCACAGAATTTGGCCTGATCTCCACTTACCTCGATGCGGTCTATTAGTGCGTGAATAGCTTGATCGCAACCATAGTCCTTGCTCACAGGGTGATGTTCCTGACTTCCATCAGGGAAGCTGATAGTGGCCTCTCCGTGTCCGATGGCAACAGAGGCTACGGGGTTGATGCCGATAAAGGAACGTGAGTTGTCTTTCTCGTGATAATCCGAACTCTCCATCAGGGCACTCTGCGGGTAGAGGTCTCTCAGACGCATATAGACGCCGACAGGTGTATAGAGGTCTGCCAAGATGGTTCGGCTATTGGTTTGATATTTGTAAGTCGTCATATCGCTAAATCCTTAATTAAAACATTCCATACTCTTTGGCCATCGCCTTGTTCTTGAGGTATGTCTCTACATCTTTATCACCGCGCCCACTAACGGTCAGCACTACCACATCAGTTGGTTTGAAGGTCAGTTTCTTCAGGGCGGCAATAGCATGTGCAGACTCGATGGCGGGGATAATACCTTCCATACGGGTCAGTTCGTAACCACCATAGATCGCCTCGTCATCGTTGATACTCAAAACCTTGGTGCGACCTTTCTTTGCCATATTGCAGTGCATGGGACCAACTCCAGGATAGTCCAGTCCGGCAGAGATGGTGAAAGCCTCCTCTATCTGTCCGTCCTCGTTCTGCATCACCAGCATCTTTGCGCCATGAAGAATACCTGTAGTACCTTTATGGATCGTGGCAGCAGTGTGGTTGGTTTCCCACCCGTGTCCGCCAGCCTCTGCCAAAACGATATTGACGCGTTCGTCGTTCACGTAGTGGTAGATGGTACCGGCTGCATTTGATCCACCTCCGATACAGGCAATGAGGTAGTCGGGATAGTCACGCCCGATCTTCTCTTCCAACTGCCATTTGATTTCTTCAGAGATAACGCTCTGCATACGGGCTACCAGGTCAGGGTAGGGGTGCGGACCCATTGTCGAGCCTACAATATAAAATGTGTCTGCTGGGTGGCAGCACCAATCGCGGATAGCCTCGGAACAGGCATCGCTCAAGGTCATGTTTCCTGTCCTTACCGGATGAACCTCAGCACCCAGCATCTTCATACGTTCCACGTTCGTGTGCTGGCGCTCCACATCGGTAGCCCCCATAAATACCTCGCACTTCATGTTCATCAGCGCACAGACTGTTGCGGTGGCTACACCATGCTGGCCCGCGCCAGTCTCGGCGATAATGCGGGTCTTACCCATCTGCTTGGCCAGAAGAATCTGTCCGATGGTGTTGTTGATTTTGTGTGCACCAGTGTGGTTAAGGTCCTCACGCTTCAGGTAGAGTTGACAACCATAGTGCTCACTCATGCGCTTGGCGTAATATAATGGTGATGGACGACCCACATAGTCCTTTAACAAGGCATGGTATTCGGCCTTGAACTCTGCACTTTCTATGATAGGCAGATAGGCTTCCTGCAGGTCGTGGACACACTTGTAGAGGATTTCAGGCACGTAAGCGCCTCCGAACTCTCCGTAAAAACCTCTTTCATCTACAAAATAGTTTTCTTTCATTGTTATATGGATGTTTTTGTGATTACTTAAAGAAAAAGACTCGCCGCTGTCGCGACGAGCCTCCTTTTATCTTCTGTTTGAATGATAACATATATGGCTATATATCTCGCGACTATTTTAATCTCGAGTTGCGCCACCACCAAATGTTATACATACAATTGTTCATAAAGTCTTTTTTATGTTTCTGGGTGCAAAGTTAAGCATATTTTTCTTCCTACCAAATTTTTCAGCATCTTTTTTTGATAAAAAGAAAGAAAAAGTGTAATTTTGCCGACGATTTATCGTAAAAGCAATGACTTTAAAAGACTTTTTATCACAAAACGATCGTTTTGCTGCCAATAATGGTTGTGTATTAAAAGAGGTACGTGAAGGGTATGCACGTGCAGAATTAGTTGTAACACCAGAACACCTCAATGCAGGTGGTGTCTGTCAAGGTGGTGCTTATTTCACGTTGGCTGATATCGCCCTTGCTGCTGTTATGAATAGCCGGGGGACATTAACTTTTGGCATCGAGAACAATATTGTGTTTCTTCATAGTGCAAAGAGTGGGGATACGCTCATTGCCGAGGCTGTAGAAGTGTTTAATCATCATAAGATTCCGTATGTTGATGTGCGCATCACTAATCAGCATGGAGAACTCTGTTGTGTTGTAACGGGAATGGCATATAGAAAAGCCGCCAATCTTCCGATCGACGGCTTGGAATAGCTATGTGAGTTTGTCTATTGAATTTCCCAACCGATAGCTGAAGCACCCAGAACAGCTGCAGAAGCACCGTCAAGGCCGCTCACCAAGAACTGTGCCTTATCCTTGAAGATCTTCATCACGTGGTTATTGTAAGCCTCACGGATGGGCTTCATAATCAGCTCACCTGCCTTCACCATACCACCGAAGAAAATGAATGCTTCTGGTGAAGAGAAGGCTGCGAAGTCGGCACAAGCCTCTCCCAACATCTTGCCTGTGAACTCATAGATATCCTTTGCCAGTTCGTCACCCTTGCCTGCGGCTATTGATACGTCAAGTGAGGTGATCTTCTCTGGATCCAACTCACGCAGCAGACTAGGACGATCTGTTTTTGTAAGCATCTCACGAGCTGTACGTGCCACACCTGTTGCTGAGCAGTAGCACTCCAGACAACCGGTACGTCCACAACCGCAAAGGCGACCTTCCTCGCCGCGTACCATCGTTACGTGACCCAACTCACCTGCAAAACCATCATGTCCGTAGAGTAGCTGGCCGTTTACCACAATACCAGAACCCACACCAGTACCGAGTGTGATGACGATGAAATTCTTCATACCACGTGCTACGCCATAGACCATCTCACCGATAGCGGCGGCATTGGCATCGTTTGTCAGGGCTACAGGAATGTTGTTCAGACGCTCACTGAACAGCTGAGCCAAGGGTACCACACCGTTTTTTGCCCAAGGCAGGTTGGGGGCAAACTCAATTGTACCTTTGTAATAGTTGCCATTAGGAGCACCAATACCCATAGCCTTGATTTTCTCAATACCTCCAATCTGATCAATGATGACCTGCAATGCCTCTACGCAGGCATCCACATAGTCTTCCACCTTCTCATAGCCACCGGTCTTGATGGCTGTTGTAGCCTTGATTTCTCCACGGGCATCTACAATGCCGAATACAGAATTTGTTCCTCCTAAATCTAAGCCGATGACATATGGCTTGATTGCTGCATTTTGTTCGTTCATGTCGATTTTTGGATTTATTGTTTGATAATTAGAATTTTGACTGGTTTATTTTTCCGTGCAAAGTTACTAATTATTTCTCAAACCTGCAACATTTTGCGTGATTTTCTTTCCTATTCTGAAAAATATGCTTACCTTTGCACTCGTTATGCCGTTTTACGTACCAATTAATATATTGGACTTCATCTTTAAGGGGATGATGATTGGGGTGATTGCCAGTGCCCCCATGGGTCCTGTTGGTATCCTTTGTGTGCAGCGCACGCTGAACAAAGGACGCTGGTATGGTCTTGCTACTGGTGTTGGAGCTGCTGTCAGCGATATTATCTATGCCGGGATTGCTGGTTTCGGCATGTCGTTTGTGATGGATTTTATCACTAACGCTCAGAATCGCTTTTATCTCCAGATTGTCGGTAGTGTGATGCTACTTTGTTTTGGACTTTTTACTTATCGCTCTGATCCAACGAAGAAGATGCACCAGTCAGGTCAGCAGAAGGGAACCCTCTGGTATAACTCTTGGACGGCATTTCTCGTGACGTTCTCTAATCCGTTGATTGTGTTCCTCTTCCTGGCGATGTATGCCCAGTTTGCCTTTGTGCTGCCAGATCATCCATTTGAAATGTTTGTCGGTTTTGCAAGTATTGTAGGCGGTGCATTGCTCTGGTGGTGGGGACTGACATGGCTGGTGGATAAGATTCGTACGAAGTTCGACACCATTGGCATCAAACTGATCAATCAGATTATTGGTGTAGTAGTGATTATTGGGTCGGTTATTATGCTCTTGGGCACGACGACTAACCTGGTTAGATTTTTCTGAATATGTTTATTGCTCAGGATTTAAGAAAGAAGAATATTGCAGCGTATCTGCTGTATATGTGGCAAGTGGAAGATACGATACGGGCATTTGATTGCTCGCTGACACGTATCAAGCGTGAGTATGTGGAGCGTTTTGACTATACTGATGAACAAAAGGAGGAAGTTATCGACTGGTATGGTAATCTTATCCGGATGATGAATCAGGAAGGATGCCGTGAGAAAGGACATCTTCAGATTAATCAGGTGACATTGCAGATGCTGATAGAACTGAACGATCAGCTGTTGCAGTCATCGAAGTTCCCTTTCTATAATACAGAATATTACAAGGTGCTTCCCTTTATTGTTGAGTTGCGCAACCGCGGCGCGAACAAAGAGGAAAACGAGATAGAGACATGCTTGAATTCTCTCTATGGTGTTACATTACTGCGATTGCAGAAAAAAGAGATATCCCCAGATACGGATCATGCAGTGAAGGAAATCACAACGTTTATCAGCATGCTTGCCGACTATTACAAGAAGGATAAGGAAGAAGGTCTGAAATTTGATTGATTATGAAGATATTGGTAACAGGCTGTAATGGCCAATTGGGAAATGAGATGCAGTTGTTGGAGGCTAAGCACCCTCAGCATACTTATTTTAATACAGATGTGGCAGAGTTGGATATTACCAATCAGGCTGCTGTGGAGGCTTTTGTCAGTGATAACGAGATTGATGGTATCGTGAACTGTGCCGCATATACCGCTGTTGATAAGGCAGAAGAGAACCAGGAGCTTTGCACCATTCTTAATACTGTGGCACCCGGCTATCTGGCTGCTGCTGTCGAGAAACGTGGCGGTTGGATGATTCAGATTTCGACAGACTATGTGTTTGACGGAACCAATCATACTCCTTATGTGGAGACAGATCCCGTGTGCCCTAATAGTACTTATGGCCGTACTAAACTGGCTGGTGAAGAAGCTGCTCAGAAAGCTTGCGCAAAGACAATGATCATCCGTACAGCATGGCTTTATTCGACCTTCGGGAATAACTTCGTGAAGACGATGATCCGCTTGGGGCAGGAGCGCCCAGAGTTGGGAGTCATCTTCGACCAGATCGGCACTCCGACGTATGCCCGTGATTTGGCTGCTGCTATCTTTACGGCTTTCGAGAAAGGCGTGAATCCTGGTGTGTATCATTTTAGTAATGAAGGTGTTATCTCGTGGTATGACTTTACAAAAGCTATTCATCGTATAGCAGGAATCAAGACATGTAAGGTGCGTCCCCTTCATACGGAGGAATATCCTACACCAGCTAACCGCCCACACTATTCTGTGCTTGACAAAACCAAAATAAAGCAGATCTATGGCATTGACATTCCCTATTGGGAAGAATCGCTTACCGAGTGCATAAAGAAATTGAAAGATTGAAAATAAGAAAGATTGATGAATCAGGAAATTGACAGAAGAAGAACATTTGCGATCATTTCGCACCCGGATGCGGGTAAGACGACACTGACGGAGAAATTCCTATTGTTCGGTGGACAGATACAAGTGGCTGGTGCCGTCAAGAATAATAAGATTAAGAAGACTGCAACATCCGACTGGATGGATATTGAGAAACAGCGTGGTATCTCTGTTTCAACCTCTGTGATGGAGTTTGACTATACCCCCGATGGGTCGGATGTGGAATACAAGGTGAATATCCTTGATACCCCTGGTCACCAGGATTTTGCAGAAGATACGTTCCGTACGCTGACGGCTGTGGATTCTGCCATTATCGTGGTGGATGGTGCCAAAGGTGTGGAGACGCAGACCAGAAAGTTGATGACGGTTTGCCGTATGCGTAAGACTCCCGTAATCATCTTTATCAATAAGATGGACCGTGAAGGACGTGATCCATTTGACCTGCTCGATGAGTTGGAACAGGAACTTGAAATTAAGGTACGTCCGTTGTCATGGCCTATCAATCAAGGTGCGAAATTCAAAGGTGTGTATAATATCTATGAACAAAAACTCGATCTTTTTACGCCAGACAAACAGCGTGTGACGGATAAAGTGGAAGTGGATATTGATAGCGCTGAACTCGATCAGAGGGTAGGTGAGGAAAATGCCGCCAAATTGCGTGAGGATCTGGAACTGGTGGATGGTGTCTATCCAGAATTTGATGTGGAGACCTATCGCTCAGCTGAGGTAGCGCCAGTATTCTTTGGTTCTGCCCTGAATAACTTTGGTGTGCAGGAGCTGTTGAACTGTTTTGTAGAGATAGCCCCTTCGCCCCGCCCGACTAAAGCAGAGGAGCGTGAGGTAGAGCCTGAGGAGAAGAAGTTTACGGGTTTTATCTTTAAGATCACAGCCAATATCGATCCTAACCATCGCTCATGTATTGCTTTTTGTAAGGTTTGTAGTGGAAAGTTCCAGCGAAACCAACCTTATCTGCATGTACGTCAAGGAAAGACCATGCGTTTTACCTCGCCTACACAATTTATGGCGCAGCGTAAAAGTACTATTGATGAGGCATGGCCTGGTGATATCGTAGGTCTGCCGGATTCGGGTGGTGTGTTTAAGATTGGTGATACACTGACGGAGGGAGAACAGCTGCATTTCCGCGGTCTGCCTTCTTTCTCACCTGAATTGTTCAAGTATATTGAGAACGATGATCCGATGAAGTCGAAACAGCTGCAGAAAGGTATCGATCAGTTGATGGATGAGGGCGTTGCCCAGCTGTTTGTGAATCAGTTTAATAACCGTAAGATTATCGGTACAGTGGGTCAACTGCAGTTTGAGGTGATTCAGTATCGTCTTGAAAACGAATATAATGCCAAGTGCCGTTGGGAACCTGTGCATCTCTACAAGGCTTGTTGGATTGAGAGTGATGATGATGCGGAACTGGAGAACTTCAAAAAGCGTAAGTATCAGTATATGGCCAAGGACAAGGAAGGACGTGACGTTTTCCTTGCTGATTCTGGTTATGTACTCTCGATGGCTCAAGAGGACTTCAAGCATATTAAGTTCCACTTTACAAGTGAATTCTAATGACAAGGGAAGAGGATATTAAAAATGCAGTCGAGACGATGCGGAAGGGTGGGGTGATTCTCTATCCTACGGATACCGTCTGGGGTATTGGCTGTGATGCTACAAATAAAGAGGCTGTTAAACGTGTGTATGAAATCAAACAACGTGATGATTCAAAGGCTCTGATTTGTTTGGTGGATAGCGATGCCCGCATGCAACGCTATTTCAGGAATGTACCTGATGTGGCCTGGCAGCTTGTTGATAGTCTGAAGGAAAGTGAGAGTAAACCGACAACGCTGATTCTAGATGGCGCCATCAATCTGGCGGAGAATCTGATTGCCGAAGATGGCAGTGTAGGGATGCGTATCACAAATGAGCCTTTCTCGAAAGAGCTTTGTTTCAGATTCCAGAAGGCCATTGTATCAACCTCTGCCAATATCAGTGGCGAGCCTGCTGCACAGAATTATGGTGATATTGATCCCAGAATCATTGAGGCTGTGGATTACGTATGTTGGAGCAGACGTCAGGAACATAAGCCCCACACCCCTTCGAGTATTATCAAACTGAAGGAAAATGGTGAAGTGACGATTATCAGAAAGTGAAAATGTAAATAGTAGATGGAAAAAGTAGCTGCAGAGAAACCGACATGGTTACACCGTTTGCATGAATGGCGGGTGGCACATGTGAGTGAGAAGATGTTTATGATCATTCTCGCCCTCCTTGTTGGTTTCTTTGCTGCCGTTGCTGCTTTCTCACTTCACTGGATTATTAACCAGATTGTTTCGCTTCTCACAAGCTCTTTCGATCGTACGGGCGCTAACTGGCTTTATCTGGTATATCCTGTGGTAGGTATATACCTTACGTCACTCTTTGTGCGATATGTGGTGAAGGATAATATTTCTCATGGTATTACTCGTATCCTCTACGCTATCTCAACCAACAAGTCGCGTCTGAAATCTCATAATTGTTGGTCTTCAGTCATCGCTTCTGCCATTACCATTGGTTTTGGTGGCTCTGTAGGAGCCGAGGCTCCGATTGTGTTGACGGGTTCGGCTATCGGCTCAAACCTCGGGCAACTATTCCATCTGGATCGTAAAATGTTGATGACATTGGTTGGGTGTGGTGCTGCCGGTGCTATTGCCGGTATCTTCAAGGCACCGATAGCTGGTTTGGTGTTTACGCTGGAAGTGCTGATGATTGATATGACGATGTCGGCCTTATTGCCTATTCTCGTATCTTGTGTGACAGCCACTGTGTTCACTTATATATTTAGAGGTGATGCTTCACTATTTACTTTTCACCTTGACAGTGAATGGTCAGTAGAGCGTATCCCTGCTTGTGTCTTGTTGGGTGTCAGTTGTGGCTTGGTATCGCTTTACTTTATCCGTATGATGGGTGTCTGTGAGGATGTGTTTGCCCGTTTCAAGGATCAGCCTTATGTTAAACTGGCCATAGGTGGAACCGTATTGAGTCTGCTGATCTTCCTTTTTCCAGCACTTTACGGTGAGGGATATATCAGCATCAATCTGCTGTTGAATGGTAAGACCGAGGCTGATTGGAATCAGATTCTGAATAACTCTTTATTTTCTGGGCAGGGCTTCATGCTGATCCCATATATTGCTTTGGTTTTGTTTACAAAGGTGATGGCCACTTCTGCCACGAATGGTGGTGGTGGTTGTGGTGGTACGTTTGCTCCCTCCTTGTTCATCGGTTGTTTTACGGGATTCCTTTTTTCCCGGATATGGAATATGAACGAAATCGGTGTTTATGTCCCAGAAAAGAATTTCTCGTTATTAGGTATGGCAGGTGTGATGTCTGGTGTCATGCACGCGCCTCTGACGGGTATCTTCTTGATTGCTGAACTGACAGGTGGCTATAGTATGTTTATGCCACTCATGATTGTCAGCGTGTGTGCCTATCTTACAATTATAATCTTTGAACCCCATAGTATTTACGGTTCCCGTTTGGCCAAACAGGGTAAATTGATAACGCACCATACCGATCATGCCGTACTGACACTGATGAATCTCGACTCGGTTATTGAAAAGGATTATTTGAGTGTGACACCAGATATGGAACTAGGGCAGATTGTCAATAAGATCAGTCGTAGTCATTCTACGGTTATTCCTGTGTTGGATGCCGGAGGCATGCTATTGGGTGAGATCGATATCATGAAAATCCGTAATGTGGTGTTCCGCATCGAGCTTTATCATCATTTTCTGGCTTCACAACTGATGACAGACCCCAAGGCGCGATTAAGCGATACCACACCAATGGCAGATGTGATGCGGGCATTTGATCGGACAGGGGCTAATTGGTTGCCTGTACTTGATGTGGATAATCGTTTGAAAGGTTATATATCCCGCCAGCGTATATATACCATGTATCGTAAGATGGTGGCGGATATGAGTGAGGATTGAAGAATTGAAATATTGAAGTTATGGAGAAGAAGGACTTAAGAATTGTGTTTATGGGTACACCAGAGTTTGCAGTGGAGACACTGAAGGCTTTAGTGGAGAACGAGTACAATGTGGTGGCTGTGGTTACTCAGCCCGACAAACCCGTAGGTCGTCATCAGAATGAGGTACAGCCCTCAGAAGTAAAGAAGTATGCACTGGAATATCAGTTGCCTGTGCTTCAGCCTGAGAAGATGAAAGATCCTGCATTCGTGGAGCAGTTGCGCAGTTATAAGGCAAACCTTCAGGTGGTGGTGGCTTTCCGTATGTTGCCCGAGGTGGTCTGGGATATGCCAGCCTATGGCACTTTCAATGTGCATGCGGCTTTGTTGCCTCAGTATCGTGGCGCAGCTCCCATCAATTGGGCTGTCATTAATGGTGAGACCCGTACAGGTGTTACAACCTTCTTCCTCGATAAGGATATTGATACAGGTCGTGTGATCCTGCAGAAGGCTTTCGATATCCCTGATACGGCTGATGTTGAATATGTGTATAACGGCCTGATGCATCTTGGTGCGGACATCTGTCTGGAGACCATCGAGAAGATTATTGAGACCGATGGGCATCCTGAGAGTATTCCGCAGGAGGAGCTTGAGGGTAAGTTCAAACGACTCTACGAAGCCCCTAAGCTGTTTAAGGATGTCTGTGAGATCGACTGGGATCGTCCTTCCAAGCGTATCTATGACTTCATTCGTGGTCTGAGTCCGTACCCAGGTGCCTGGACTACCCTGATGGGACCTGATGGCAAATCGGTTGATCTGAAGATATTTAAGACCACGAAAACAGAGAAGAATCCTGGTATGCGTCCAGGTATGATAGTGGTCTATAAAGGTGTGCTCTATATCACCACAGGCGACTTCCTGCTGCAGATCGATGAGCTGCAATTGGCTGGTAAGACTCGCATGAAAGCCCGTGACTTCCTGAATGGTAACAAAAATATTGAGAACTATATAATAAAATAAAAGGTGTGTGCGTTTTTTAGGTATAAACATTATTAAAAATGTGGTTGCCTATGAAGATTTCTACCCCAAGACCCAAAGCGCGTACGCTTGACATTATCCGGCAGATAGCCTACACCTATCAAACCAATTTAAACAAGGCATATAGCCTGAATTGAGATTATGACATTAGTATCACCTTCATTGCTCGCAGCCGATTTCCTGCATCTCGACCGCGACATCGACATGATTAACCGAAGTGAGGCTGACTGGCTTCATCTCGATGTGATGGACGGATCATTCGTTCCAAACATTTCTTTTGGATTCCCTGTTCTTGAGGCTGTAGCTAAGGCCTGTAAAAAACCACTTGATGTGCATTACATGATTGAGAAGCCAGAGCGTTATATCCAGCAAACAGCCAAACTGGGGGCTATGATGATGAATGTGCATTATGAGGCATCAGTCCATCTGCACCGCACAGTTCAGGAGATTCATAATGCAGGCATGAAAGCCGGTGTGACACTAAATCCCTCTACACCTGTCTCTGTACTTGAGGATATTCTTGGCGATATTGATATGGTGCTGTTGATGAGTGTGAATCCGGGCTTTGGCGGACAGAAGTTCATCGAGAACACCATCGACAAGGTGAAGCGCCTGCGCCAGATGATCGACGAGAATGGCCTGAACACCCTCATTGAGGTGGATGGTGGCGTTCAGGGTGAGACTGCTCCACGACTGGTGGCTGCTGGCGTCGATGTGCTCGTTAGTGGTAGCTATGTGTTCAATGCCCCTCAGCCTGAGGAGGTGGTTCGTCAGCTCAGGAGTCTATCACGAGACTGACACCATATTCTTTCGACAGTTTCCGCATGTTTATCAGGGCGTAGCGCATACGTCCTAATGACGTGTTGATGCTGACATTTGTCTGCTCGGCAATCTCTTTGAATGACAAATCCTGAAAGTAACGCATATATACTACTTCTCGTTGTGCTTCAGGCAGATTCTCCATCAATCGTCTTACATCTTTAAGGACTTGAGCATTGGTCAACTCATTTTCACGGTTGCTGTCAAATATGGTGCTACCACGCAGATTCGAGAGATCATTACCCTCTCCCTGATCCACAATCTTACTACTTTTTGTTGCTCTAAAGTGATCGATAATCACATTATGGGCAATACGCATAGCCCAGCAAATGAACTTGCCAGAATTGACATAACGCCCATCTCTTAGTCTCGTAATTAACTTGAGAAAGGTCTCTTGAAACATATCATTGGCAAGGTCTTCATCCTTCACCATATAAAAGATGTAGTCGAAGATTTTGTCTTGACTGCGAGAAAGTAATACGTCGAATGCTCTGTTATTGCCATCAATGTAAGCCAATGCCAACTCTTCGTCGGTCATTGTTTTTAATATACTCATATTTATTCATTTTTAAATCTGAGTAAAGCTTGTTTCGATAGGCAATAATAGTTTTAAATGTTAATATTCGCTTGCAAAAGTAGGATATTTTATTGAAACTACCAAATAATTGGCAAAAAAAGTTTCGAAGAGTACGTTATTTTGCGTACTCTTCGGCTCTGCGGAGCAGATATTTGCCATAGTCGTTCTTAGCCATTGGCTGTGCTAAAGCAATCAGTTGCTCTTTGTCAATCCATCCTCGTTTGTAGGCAATCTCTTCCAGACAGGCAACCTTTAATCCCTGACGCTTTTCTATTACCTCAATAAAAGTTGAAGCTTCAGAAAGTGAGTCGTGCGTTCCTGTATCAAGCCACGCGAAACCGCGCTGTAGGGTCTGGACTAATAGGTTCTTCTGTTGCAGATAGGTTTGGTTCACAGTAGTGATTTCCAATTCACCACGAGCGCTGGGCTTGATATTTTTGGCAATTTCTACAACGCTGTTTGGATAGAAATAGAGTCCAACCACAGCATAATTTGACTTCGGATGTTCAGGTTTCTCTTCAATGCTCAGACAGTTTCCGTGCTCGTCAAACTCAGCCACTCCGTAACGCTCAGGGTCGTTCACGTAATAGCCGAAGACGGTGGCGTGTCCCTTCTCCTCTGCATTGATAACGGCCTGCTTCAGCATGCCAGTAAAACCACTTCCATAAAAGATATTATCACCCAGTACTAAACAAACACTGTCGTTACCTATAAACTCCTCGCCAATAATGAAGGCTTGTGCCAAACCATCAGGAGAAGGTTGTTCTGCATATTCGAAACGAACTCCCAGTTCACTGCCGTCCCCTAACAGGCGTTTGAAACCTGGTAGATCATACGGTGTCGAAATAATCAAAATGTCACGAATACCAGCCAGCATCAGTGTTGAGATGGGATAGTAGATCATTGGTTTATCGAAAATTGGTATCAACTGCTTGCTGACACCTTTGGTGATGGGGTAAAGACGTGTACCAGAACCACCTGCTAATACGATTCCTTTCATAAATAAATAATTTGTTGGGTGCAAAGATACAAATAATTCTCAATCTTAATTCTTAATTCTTAATTTTTTTGTACCTTTGCAGGCGAAATTGACAAATTATAATTGAAAAATGGGATTTTGGAATAAAATTTTTGGAAAGAGCGACTCTCAGAAGGTGGGTGGAATGGAAGATTTCATGACCCTCATCCGTGTGTATTTCCAGGCAGCGATGGCAGCAGATCTGGGTATTACTAACCTGGCAGCCCTTCCTGACCTTCGTGTGTTTAAAGCCACACTAAAGGTACCTACTGTAAATAACAAATTAGGTGTAGGTGAGCGTTCTCGTTGTAAGAAGATGCTTAAAGAGATGTATGGAATGGATGATGATTTCTTCAAGGAGATTGATCAGAGCCTTCGCCGTCGCTGTAAGAAGATTCAGGATGCTCAGACTTATTTGCTCCAGTTTCAGGGTTTTACCCAGGATATCATGATGTTGACAGGTAACCTTATGAAATTTAAGCTTCGTTTGCCTGGTTTCATGAAGAAAGCCCTGTACACCATGACAGAGAAGACAGTGAACGATATATTTAATAAGAATGACTTCTCTGATGCTGGTGTAATGAAAACTGTAGTTGCTGTACGTGAATATAACCGCCGTCTTGGTTTCTCTCAAAAGTGGGTTACTGATTTCGTTTATAAAGTAGTAATGCTCGCAAAAAAGGAACCAAGACCTGCAGAAGACGACAAATAATATAAAAAAACTTAAAAGATAAGCTCTACGTTTATCTTTAAAAAAGATTTTATATAATTTTGTACACCAAATAGTTATGGTATGAATCCAAATGAGAAGACTCTGACTACTTTCGAGACTCGTGTTCGGCAGATGATTCTTCGTTTTCAAGAACTGAAAAAGGAGAACAACGCTTTACATGTGCAGTTGCAAAAAGACGAGCAGGAGATTCAGAATCTAAAGTCAAAGTTGGCTCAAGCGGATGATAATTACAATTCACTGAAGATGGCTAAGATGCTGGAAATTACAGACGGAGATCTCGAAGTTGCCAAGGCAAGGGTATCTAAGATGATTCGTGATGTGAATAAGTGCATCTCTCTTTTAAGTGACGGGAAATAAAGTGCTATTCAATGGCAGAAGTAAACAACGACAAACTCCATATACGTCTGCATGTCTATGACGAAGAGATTGAGGTGACAATACGCCGCTCTGATGAAGAACTCTATCGACGTGCAGCCAAGCTCATTACCGATCGGTATAATGCCTATGCTCAGGCTTATAAAGGTCGTAAAGGAGAGCATACAATCGCGTTGATGACGCTGATTGATATAGCTCTGCTTCATGAGCGTGAGCGCGGAAAGAATGATACCGCTCCCTATGATGATGTTCTTGCGAAGTTGACTTCTGAGATTGAGGAAGTGTTGAAGTAAGAAATCATTTAATAACAATATAGATTTTATATGGATTTAATTTTTGTACTATTGATTGCTGCCGGTGCTCTCGTTCTGGGAGGTGTTGGTGGATATCTTGTTTTCCGCTACGTATTGAAGGGGAAATACAAAGAGATGCTTGATACAGCCGAAAAACAGGCTGAGGTTATCAAAGAAAAGAAACTGCTGGAAGTGAAGGAGAAGTTCCTCAATAAAAAGAGTGAACTTGAGAAGGAAGTGCAACAGCGCAACCAGCACATCCAGCAGAGTGAGAACCGTTTGAAACAGCGTGAAATCTCGCTGAATCAGCGTCAGGAGGAGCTTGGTCGCCGTAAGAATGACCTTGACAACCAGCAGACACGTATTGATAATGAGAAGAAACTTCTGACTATTAAGAGTGAAGAGCTTGAGAAAATGCAGCTCAAGGAACGTGAGAAACTTGAAGAGGTGTCTGGCCTTAGTGCAGAAGAAGCTAAGACCCGTTTAGTAGAGTCGATGAAGGATGAGGCTAAGACTGCTGCAGCCAGCTATATCAATGAGATTATGGATGAAGCAAAGCTTAATGCTAATGCTCAGGCTAAGAAGATTGTCATTCAGACCATCCAGCGCGTGGCTACTGAGACTGCCATCGAGAACTCAGTCAGCGTGTTCCATATCGACAACGACGAGGTGAAGGGACGTATCATCGGACGTGAGGGTCGAAATATTCGTGCTCTTGAGGCAGCTGCTGGTGTCGAGATCGTGGTTGATGATACCCCGGAGGCCATTGTAATCTCTGGCTTCGATCCTGTACGTCGTGAGGTTTGCCGTTTGGCTCTCCATCAGCTTGTAAGTGATGGACGAATCCATCCAGCCCGTATTGAAGAGGTGGTTGCCAAGGTAAAGAAGCAACTTGATAATGAGATCATCGAGACAGGTAAGCGTACTGCCATCGATCTGGGTATCCATGGTCTGCATCCAGAGCTAATCCGTATTATCGGTAAGATGAAATACCGTAGCTCATATGGACAGAATTTGTTACAGCATGCACGTGAGACAGCTAATCTATGTGCAGTTATGGCTGCAGAACTCGGTTTGAACCCGAAGAAGGCAAAACGCGCCGGATTACTTCATGATATTGGTAAGGTACCTGATGAGGATAGTGAGATGCCACACGCACTCTATGGTGCCAAGATTGCTGAGATGTTCAAAGAGAAACCTGATATCTGCAATGCTATCGGTGCCCATCATGATGAGATGGAGATGCAAACACTGTTAGCTCCGATAGTACAGGTCTGTGATGCCATTTCTGGTGCGCGTCCAGGTGCCCGCCGTGAGATAGTTGAGGCCTATATTAAGCGTCTGAACGATCTTGAGGCCATTGCCATGAGCTATCCTGGTGTTACGAAGACCTATGCTATCCAAGCAGGTCGCGAGCTCCGTGTTATCGTAGGTGCTGATAAGATGAACGATGCAGAGAGTGAGGCTCTTAGCACAGACATAGCTACAAAGATTCAGAATGAGATGACTTATCCAGGACAGGTTAAGATTACTGTCATTCGTGAGACACGAAGCGTTGCTTACGCAAAATAAAGTCAACAGTTATGAAGAAACATATAGGCCTTGCCATCGTGGCAAGTCCTATATGTTGTAATATCTTTACGCTTAATTTGCGTAACTTATATTTAAATATTGTTCAAAATTTCGTTTTTTTTTATATATTTGCAACAAATCAACCACACAAGCGTATGGCAAAATATAACATTACAGAGAAGAAGGAAAAGGTTGCTGCTTATAGAAGCCTTGTGAGTCCTCGTATGATGGATCAGATGCAGGAGCAGATCATGAACATCATTGTGATGCAGAAAAAGTATCGCGACAAGGACTATTCAGCCCAAAAGCTTGCTGCAGAGATAGGTACCAATACTCGTTACATCTCTGCTGTTGTTAATGTTCGTTTCCACATGAACTACTCTTCTTTTGTTAACAAGTACCGTATTGAAGAAGCTATGTCGATACTTGTTGATAAACGTTATCAAGATCTTGATATGGAGGACGTGGGTTTCAAAGTAGGTTTTGCAAATCGTCAGGCCTTTTATGGCTCATTCTACAGGTTTGTTGGCATTACTCCACGTCAGTACCGTTTGGAGCATCTTAAGAAACATCCTTCAATGGTTGGCAAAAAGTAATTGGAATCAGAAGTATTTGGTAATTTGAGCGTTCTCAAAATTATTCATCTCATTGATCATTCTTACAGCAGAGTCGATGATGGGGTAGGTGCAGAGAGCACCTGTTCCTTCACCGAGTCGGAGTCCTAAATGAAGCAAAGGCTTTGCTTCTAACATATCGAGCATAAGCTTGTGTCCGCTTTCATCCCCACAATGGGTGAATATCATATAATCTTTTGCGGTAGGATAGAGTTGTATGGCGGCAGCAGCACATGCCGTCATAATAAATCCGTCAATTAATATAATAAGGTGTTGCTCAGCAGCACGAAGCATGGCTCCAATGGCGGCGATCATCTCAAAGCCTCCGAAATAGCGGAATGGGGTGATTTTTGTTGGGTGTGGTTCATAGATTAGATAACGGTTTAGAGCCTTCGAAAGTATCTCATACTTATGTTGGATACCTGGTTTGTTGAGACCAGCCCCAGCACCAATACATTCTGCCAAAGGGATATTTCCAAAGAGTGACATCCATATACTGGATGGCGAGGTATTGGCAATCCCCATTTCCCCAATGCTCAGAATCCTGCATCCTTCTGCGACACAGTCGTCAACAAGTTCGCAGCCCACTTGTATTGCTTGGTCAAATTCTGTCTCACTCATGGCAGGCTCGTAGAGAAAGTTCTTTGTGCCTCTTGCTATTTTGCGGTTGATGATACCTTCTACGGAAGATAGATCGTAGTCAACACCTACATCAATGATGCGCAACTTGAACCCATGTTGACGACAGAACATATTAACACCACCTCCGCCATGTGTGAAGTTTTTCATCTGCTGCCAGGTTACTTCACGGGGTGAGACGCTGACACCTTCCCGTTCGATTCCGTGATCACCTCCGAAAAGGAGATGACAAGGATGGGTGAGACTAGGATTGAGTGATTGCTGAATCAGACATACCTGCATGGCAATCTCCTCCAAACGTCCCAAGGCGCCCTTGGGCTTGTTAAGATTGTCAATCTTTTCTTGAATAGCAGATTCAAGTGATTTATTGATAGGTTCTATTACGAATGTCTTCATTTTATTTTTACGGGAATACCACTGACCATGAGAATCACCTCATCAGCTTTTGAGGCAATATACTGGTTCATCCAACCTTCAAGGTCAGTAAATTTGCGCTGAATAGCGTTCTCACTTACTCCACCACTGCCAATCTCGTTTGTTACGAAAATGTAGGTGGCATCTGGCAGGGTAAACTTATCAAATTCCGCTTTTGCCAGTTCAAATGATTTGTTTGTATCTGAATCATTAGCAAAGAAAAAGTTGGTTAGCCAAAGTGTCACACAGTCAATGACGACTACACGACCTGATAGGTCATGACGACTCAATTCCATTTCTTCTTCAATATTCGTCCATTGTGGTCCGCGACGCTCCTGGTGCTTGTGTACTCGCTCCCTGAACTCGTCATCCCAGATGTGGGCGGTGGCAAGATAGACAGGGTTGGGGGAGAGGCTTAGTGCCATTGTCTCTGCCTCATTACTCTTGCCAGAACGCTGACCACCTGTTATTAATATCAGTTTCTTCATAGGGCTGCTATATGATATTGCATACAAACTACGAGATAGACGGCTAATTCTACCAATAGGAAGGTTGCGCCGCAACAGTCACCCGTATAGCCTTGAATCTTACGCCACATCAGCAGATAGAGAAAATACATTACGATGCAGGGCAAGAATATCACCATCTCCCATGCGATGCCTGTTATCCATATGAAAGTCCCTATAGGCAACAGTCCCTGAATAGCGAGACAGATGCCTGTGGATAGACCGAACTTTCGATATGTCGTTTTTATTTTTGCCTCTTCTTCCTTGCGGGCGTAAGGCATCATCAGAATCAGCTGGGCTGTTACCATTTTAGCAAAGGGATCTGCAGCCAAAATCAATAAAGCTGCTGTCTGAGGCTTTAGAGAGTATAAAGAACCTGCTAATATAAATAGGTAGAGAATTAGCCCCAATACGCCATAGGTGCCGATATGCGAGTCCTTCATGATGTCGAGGATTCGTTGCCGATCATTACCGCCCCCGCCGAATCCATCGAAAAAGTCTGCCAATCCATCTTCATGTAATGCACCTGTGAGGAGCAGCCGCACTACAATAGCCAATAGCACCGCCACCATGTAGGGTAGAACCATACTACAAAAATAGAGTGTGGCTGCCATCGCGCCCCCCGTGAGCCAACCCACTAGGGGCCAATGCTCTACCACCCGCCTATAACATTCCTTCGGAGGCTGATAGAGTCGCCAGAAGGGTAGGCGGGTGAAGAAGATCAGCGATGCCCAGAGGCGGTCATACCACTTCGTTTGGTCGATGCTTGTCTGCATGTTCTCTTAGTCTTGCAACGGCGCGCTCTTCAACTGTTCAAGCGCTCTGCAAAGCTGGTCTGGACATGAGGTACCTTTTGTACCGCAGCGGATACCATTGAGTCGCTTGATGACATCGTCGATATGCTGTCCGCGAACCAGTTGGCTTACACCTTGTAGATTGCCATTACAGCCACCTAGGAAGAATACTTGCTGAATCACATTGTTCTCATCTGCAGTCACATCAATCATCTTAGAGCATGTGCCCTGCGTCTCATACTGTACATGTTTCGTCTTCATATTTTCTTGTTTTTGCTGCAAAAGTACGAAAAAAAGTTGATATTCAGCAATTCTATGCTATTATTGTTTGAATTTTACTTTCAGACCAATTACCAGCATTCTGCCTGGAGAGTAGAGGGCGTACTTCCTGATACTGGAGTCAATGCGGTTGTCCACCTTGTCGAAGATGTTGTCTATGCCGATGCTTGGCGCCAGGTATGCCCATTTGCAAACATCGAAGTTGTGGGTGGTATGGAGATTCCAGATACCATATCCAGGGGCATTCTCATAATTGCCTGTATAGTAAGTCTTCGATTGTAACTGTCCGTTTAGGTTGACATTCAAACCATACTTACCCCACGAGTGGTGATAGTTGGCAGCGATGGTGGCAGCATTGCGGATGCTACGTTCCAGAACGGTCCATTCTTCTCCACTCTTACTGCGAGCGTATGTATAGGCATAATTTACAGAGAGATTGAAGCCTTGGAATATGTTTGCCGACACGTTTACCTGCAAGCCCTTCACATCCCCTTTATCGCTGTTCTGATACAGGGCGTAGCTCACCATTTTGTCAGCTTGATCCTGTGTCATCTCTGGGAATTCTGTCATCAGCATCTGGCGGGTAATGTCATCTACCGGTACATTCTGCTTTATCACCATATCGTTGATACGATTCAGATAACCAGTCAGACTCACGGCTATCACCTCGTTGCGATATTCGGCATTCAGCGAGAAGTAGTTGCTCTTCTCAGGATCCAAATCCTTATTTCCGAAACTAACCTGAGCCTTACCACGATTCACAGAGAAGTAGTGATAGTAGAGTTCATCAAGTCCCGGGGCACGGAAACCAGCAGAATAGGTGGCTCTGAAACGGAAGTTGCCTGGTGCATACATCAGGGCAACCTTTGGTGTCAGATGGTTATTGAAGGTCTCGTGATGGGTCAGTCTTAGTCCGAGCGTAGCGGTGAAGTCCTTAAATAACTTCATCTCGTGCTGTGCATAGGCAGCCAGCGTATAGACATGTTCATCAATGTTTCCAGAGGTAGCTGTCAGATAGTCCTTACGCCAGTCTGCGCCAAAGATTGTCGTTGAATTTTTCATCAGTCCAAGAATGGCCTTCAGCTCGCCATCCATCATACGCTGTTTCTTTGACTGCACATAATCTCCAACGGCATAGTCCTTTGTGGCTACATCATATTCTTTACCATAACGGAAGCGATCAACGGTGAAGGTGGCCTGCAGTGAGTTCTTGGCAGTGAACTTATAGATACCACCTAAGTTCCAGCGAAAGCCCTTGTAGCGCATCTCATAGTCGGTGCCACCTGTGATGTCAGCACGGGTTTCGGGGCGCGAGGTGATCTTATAGGAATAGTCCAACCCTGCGTTGAGTGCCAGATGCTGGTTGGGCGCATAGGTGAATTTCTGTCCAACGATGTTCGAACGGTAACCTGTAAAGAGTGGGGCGATGGAGGATTGTGTCTCCGTGTCGGAGCCCTTCACATATTCGAGGTCGTTATTACGATAGCTGTCAGCACGATCGTGTGAGAACGAGGTGTAGGAACCGAAGCCCTTGCTGAAGATGTCGAGACTGACGCTCTCCGTGAGTTGTCCGTGACCAGAGACGCGTGTATCGCTGGTGGCACTGATGAGGTTCTGTGTGGGCTGGTCGGTGATGATGTTGATGACACCTGCGATGGCATCAGAGCCATAGAGTGAGGATGCTGCTCCGTCGAGTACCTCTATACGTTTGACACGCGCCATGTTGATACGGTTGAGATCGACATTATTCGAGATGTCACCATTGAGTTTCTGACCATTGATGAGAATCAGAATATATTTGTTGCCCAGACCGTTGAGGCGTAGGAAGGTACCCATGGAGTTGGGTGCCATTGATACCTGAGGCATCATGCGGGTGAGTGCCCCATCGAAAGTGCTGATACCCTGTTCACGAATCTCCTGGGCAGAGAGCACATGGACGGGGGTGGCAGTGCTTTTCAGGCGCTGGTGATGGCCTGAGCCAGTCACGACAACGGGGTTCAGATTATAACTGTGACTGATGGCGGCAGAGTCGTTGCGCGTCATCTGATGAATCTGCGCCGAGCTGGCCGTACAACACAAAAGTAAAAAGGGAAGAAGATGCTGTCTCACGACAGCACCTCCTTCACAAAACCTATATAATAATACACGTACTGTTTTCATACTTTATTCTTCAGGATACATTGAGTGATAGGCGTCCTCCAGGAATTCTGCATTCTTGGTGTGGCTGATCCATACATTCAGGACGCCAGACAATTCCAGCAGGCCCAGTGGGTGCTTTCCTGAGAGGGGAACAGAAACCTCATAGTCTTTGTGTGAGAAGAACTCATACCAGCTGTTTTCCTCGCTCTCAGGATCCCCAGCGTGCCAGTATTCTTCGCCCTCACCAGCCATATCGTTATGAGCGTGGTCACCAGCGATTGACATCAAGGCGTGCAGGAACATCTTTCCACTATCAAAGCCTTTCTTCTGCATACGCTCCAGCACATCCTGCTTGTAGTTGCCAGGCATATCTACAGTACCAACAAAGTAGTTGGGGCTATATTTCTGAAGAGCCTCTTCCAATTGAGTGTAACGTACATTAGCCTTGAAAGTGTCATAGGTGTCAGGATTTCCGTGACCCATGAAAGCTACAATGCCTTGGGCAGCCTCATCCTTGTACAGATTATTCAACTCTTTTGCAACGGTAGTCACATCCTCATCGGGGTTGCTCAGCAGAGGCATACCTAGGAAGATAGCTTCATCATCAGCCAACTTTGCCAGATAATCATCATCCAGGTGTGCATCGCCAATGAAACCGTTATTCATGAACTTCTTGACAGAAGCTACTACAGCAGCAAACTCCTCACCAGGAATTACCTGAAGTGACTGTACGTAGATCTTGCTGTACTTGGCAGCGCCGATGGCATGCAACAGGTAGCGTGGCTCGTAGTAGTCGCGCTTTACGATGTTACCATTGTCGTCAACGTTCTCGCCAACACTTGCACGGTTGATACAGATATCACTTGAGAAACAAACATAGACATCAGCATTTGGGAAAGCAGCCTCATAGGCAGCCTTTGTCTTGTCGAATGCTTTGAAGGCGTTGTCCCAAGTAGAGCCGAATGCTACCAGCAGAACGGCTTCGTTCTTGCCTGACTTCGCTTTCTGCTCAGCCACCATCTTGTCGTTTACAGAGAACTCGGAAATGATGTTCTCAATCACTTCCTCTTTCTTGTTGTCATCGTCTTTACTACATGCGGTGAACAATGGAGCTACCATCGCAAATGCCAATGCAGCCACGGTAAAAGATTTAATCTTCTTCATAATTACTGTTTTGTTTTGTTGATAATGTATGATTTTTAACTCGTTTTCCGTATTTGAATCTGATGCAGAACGTGCCATATACCGTTGTCCCTGAAGTGTTGTTGCCAAGGTGATAAGGTCGCATGGTACGATCTACAAAATTGAATATGTTATCTACTCCAAATTCCAGCCTGTATGTCAACATGTTGCTTGCCTTCCCAAAGTCGTGTGTGGTGTTGATGCGCCATATTTGAAACGCTTTTCCATCTCCGTTGTTCTGGTAGTAGCGTTTGCTGCTGCCACGACCTGTCAGACTGATGCCCATTGCGTAACAGGGACTGAATGTATGGTTGAACATAGCCGAAGCATTCCATTTATGGTGTGCAGTACCATCTATGATAACAGTATTCATCCTGTCTTCTTGCTCATCATACAGATGTGCCTTTGTGTCAAGGTAACTGTATGCTGCGTTCAGCGTCAGACCATTCATCACCTTATAGGAGAATGTTACATCTACGCCACACGTTCTGGCATCGTCCATGTTCTTATACATGCGTGCCTGAACATTTGTACTACCATCGCCCAGATATGCTGTTGTAACGCCAGCGGGAATCTCACCAGGATCCACGTTTACCAGCGCAATCATATTATCCAACTTGTTCAGATAGCCTGTAATTGAAGCCGTAACTTTCCTACCACGATACTCTGCGTTTGCGGAGTAATAGTTGCTGGTCTGGGGATCTAAGTTCGTATTGCCGATATTGAAAAATGTACTGCTGCCCATCACATGCAGATAACGGTAGTGCAACTCCTTGACGGTAGGTGTCTTGAATCCCTGGCTCCAACCCATTCTGAATCGGAAGTCACCAGAAGAAAGCATGGCACTTATCTTTGGAGTCAGTCGGAATCCGAAGTTGTGATTCTTCACCAGACGCAATCCTGCGGTGATATTCAGCCATTTCAGCATATCAAACTCGTCTTGCACATAGAGGGCCGCAGTTCTGTCGCTTGCTGTTCCTGTTTCTGTCCTGTCAGGAGCTTTCAGATAATCGTAGCGGTATTCCACACCTGTATTCAGCGTGTTCTCGTAAGGCAGATAGAAAATACCCTTCAACTGTCCCATGACCCGCTGTTGGTCACTCTGCAGTTTGCTCTGTCCTGGTTTCATCAATACAGAGAACCACTCTCCGTCCAAATCTTCATATTCCTCACCTTGCAGAAACACATATTCGTAGGTACCTTTGGTATAGTCGTAATAGTAGGCGTGCTTATTCCAGTCAATGTCGAGCGTGATGATATCCCTCTTACCCTTAGGATACCACTTACCGCCTATTGAGGCCGAAGCATTATTGTATCGCAGATCGTAGGTATAGACATCACAGCTGGGATGTGTTCCGTCCTGTGGACGATAGATGTTCTTCTTATAGTAAGAACCTTCTGCATACAGTTGCATATTTGGCATCAGCTGATAAGTGAGCCGTTCTTCTATCTGCCAGTTCTTGAATTTATTGACAGTCTTGTTCTTACTATCGGTAAGAACCGTTGCCTCAGCGTATTCTTCTGTGGTATTCTGCCAACCATCATTGCGCTGCAACTGAAAGTTCGTTTGCGATGAGAATTTTCCCAGTGTTAATGCCAGACTGTTATGCTGGCGCAGATCGTTGTGAGCTCCGAAACGTGTACTGTTATCAGCATAGATTCCATTCTCGGTATGTTTCTTCGTGATGATGTTGATCACACCCGCCATTGCATCACTTCCATATAGGGCGCTTTGGGCTCCTTTCACGATTTCTATCTTCTCAATGTTTTGTGGGTCAATAAGTCCGAGATCGTTCTCGCCACCTACATCACCATGAATGCGCTTGCCGTCGATAAGTATCAGAATATAGCTGTTGCCCAGACCGTTCAGTTGCATCTGCGCACCCATATCGCCTTCGCCAAAGGCAAACGATGCCGTCAGGCCTGTCAGAATATCCTCCAGGCTCTTACCGCCATAGTTGCGCAGCATCTTCTGGGTGATCACCTCAGTCTGTACGGGCGCATCTTTCAGCAGGTGCTGTGTACCAGTACCTGTCACCACTACTTCCTGTAAACTGTCAGAACGCCAGACTTCCGTCTGTGCGCTTACACCAACAGTCAACAGCCAAAGGCCCAAAGCCAATTTCTGTCTAATGCTCATAAATCATCTTGTTTTCCGACCGCTAACTCCTGAACAGTCTTGTTTGTGAATGCAGAGAGCTCTTACTTCGGCAGGTCTTGACGCTTCGCGTCGAGCCCTCCATCGGCTCGGCATAATTGGAGCAAGCTCCATTCTGCTCTCTCCTTCGGCAGGTCTTCTGACTTTCCCCGATCTGCTTTACCTTCCCGACTTCATGTCAGTGGCGTTATACAAGCAAACCCTTCAAAGGGGGATTACAGCTGCAGGTACAGTTCCAGACTCTCACTGGATTCCCTTACATCAGGCGGCATCGGCCACCAGATTGCCATTTCGGCTGCAAAGATAGTGCAAAATTTCGATTTGGCGAAGAAAAAACCAATAATTATTTGACTTTTTCAGCGATGAAGTCTTTTTTATCCAAATAATTTGTACCTTTGCAGGGATGAAATCCGCATTTCTGATAGCAGCCCCCACCAGTGGCTCTGGCAAGACAACGATTGCCAGAGGGCTGATGGCACTTCTTACATCGAAGGGCATGAAGGTGCAGCCCTTCAAGTGCGGACCCGACTATATCGATACGAAGTTTCATGCCTCAGTATGTGGTCGCCCCAGCATCAATCTCGATACGTTTATGGCATCGCCAGAGCATGTCCGTGAGCTCTTTTGGCACTATGG
>JAEEGG010005097.1_pt1 | contig 31460 bp, 27 predicted proteins | sample 9134161 | NCBI WGS metagenome assembly JAEEGG01 (sample SAMN16246543, study PRJNA631951) | gut metagenome | biome: gut microbiome; feature: rumen; material: CR-attached | host: Bos | place: Iran: Karaj | collected 2018-10
GGATATTCAGGAGGAAAAGCAAAGAAAAAAGCGCTTATTTCTTTTGTATTTCTCTCGTTTTTTTCGTAACTTTGCAAAGTAAAACTAAAACCTATGAAGATAAGACTACTGACACTGGCCCTGCTGACCACAATGGGCGCCTCGGCCCAACGACAAGAAATGACACTGACGGACAACTGGACGTTTTCCCAAGACAAACAGTCGTGGGAGACGGTGAGCGTGCCCCACGACTGGGCTATCAGCGGACCGTTTGACAAGAAATGGGATCTGCAGAAAGTGGCCATTGAGCAGAACGGCGAGAAGGAAGCTACCGAGAAGAGCGGACGCTCAGGGGCACTGCCATGGATTGGCGAGGGATACTACAAGCGGACGTTTGTCATTCCGCAGGACTTCGACGGCCATGCTGAGCTGGTGTTCGACGGGGCGATGGCAGAACCGGTGGTTAGCGTCAATGGTCAGGAAGCAGGCTATTGGGCCTACGGCTATAACACATTCCGCGTTGACATTACCCCATTTGTCAAGCCTGGGGAAAATCAATTGGCGGTGAGTTTGAGGAACCTGGAGGAGAGTTCGCGCTGGTATCCCGGTGCAGGCATCTATCGCCCCGTGAAGCTGGTGCTCACGCCAAAGGTTCATATCGACGACTGGAGTGTTTGCGCCAGAACCATAGATGTGAACTTACAAAAGAAAGTGGCTAATGTGACAGTAGACGTCCATGTAGAGCATGCAAAGGATGCCGACCCCAGTATGCGTATGATTCTCTCATTAGCCGATGCTGGTGGACGGGTTGTGGCTGCACGCTCGGTGGTATCGTTTGGTAATGGTTTTGTCAGCAGGACGCTGCCTGTGCCAAGTCCTCAGTTATGGTCTCCTGAGTCACCTTATTTATATACGCTTACCGTCAGTATTGTGAAAGACGGCAAGGACATTGACAAGAAGTCGATAAAGATCGGTATCCGCACCATTCGCGTGACGAAGGAAAAGGGATTCCAGCTGAACGGCGTGACGCGCAAGCTGAAGGGTGTCTGCCTGCACCACGATCTCGGCCCCTTGGGTGCTGCGGTGAACAAGGCTGCGATTATCCGCCAGATCAAGATCTTGAAGGACATGGGCTGCGACGCCATCCGCACGGCGCACAACATGCCGAGCCAGATGCAGATGGACGTGTGCGACTCGCTGGGCATGATGGTGATGGCCGAGAGCTTCGACATGTGGCTGTACCCCAAGTGCAAGAACGGCTATGCCCGCTTCTTCGACGAATGGGCCGACAAGGATATTACCAACCTGGTGAAGGCCAACCGCAACCACCCCAGCATCGTGATGTGGTCGATTGGCAACGAGATTCCCGAACAGGGCAGCGAGGTGGGCCGCCAAATCTCCATCCGCCTGCAGGGACTTATCCATGCGCTCGACCCCACGCGCCCTGTGACACAGGGTATGGATCATGCTGAGAAGTCCATCAGTTGCGGCATGGCCCAGGCAATGGATGTGCCAGGCTTCAACTATCGCGTACATAAGTATCAGCAGAGCATCAAGCAGTTGCCGCAGGGATTCCTGCTTGGTTCTGAGACAGCCTCGACCGTTTCGTCGCGTGGTGTCTACAAGTTCCCTGTGGAGGTGACCGATAACTCCCGCTACGCCTCGTGGGCACCCGGCTACGACCCCAACGCCATCAAGACGGCTGACGGCCAGTGCTCGAGCTACGACGTGGAATACTGCTCGTGGAGCAATCTGCCCGACGACGACTGGGTGTGGCAGGACGACTATCCTTGGGTTATCGGTGAGTTTGTGTGGACAGGCTTCGACTATCTTGGCGAACCCACACCCTACGACGAATACTGGCCCTCGCGCAGCAGCTATTTCGGTATCTGCGACCTGGCTGGCCTGCCTAAGGACCGCTACTACCTGTACCGCTCAAAATGGCAGACAGGACAGCACACCATCCACCTGCTGCCCCATTGGACGTGGCCAGGACGTGAAGGGCAGGTGACACCCGTCTACTGCTACACCGACTATCCGGAGGCAGAGCTGTTTGTCAACGGGAAGAGTCAGGGAAGGATGAAAAAAAGGAAAGGAGAGCGACTCGACCGCTACCGCCTGCGCTGGAACGACGTGAAGTATGAGCCGGGCGAGATCAAGGTCGTGGTGTATGACGCTGACGGGAAGGCTGCAGGTGAGCAGAAAGTGCGCACAGCTGGCAAGCCTCATCACCTGGAGCTCGACGTGTGGACGCAAGCCCCAACAACGCTGAAAGCCGACGGTCAGGATTTGGCCTTTGTCACAGTATCTTTGGTTGACAAGCAGGGTACACTTATCCCCGCTGCTGCCGACCAGCTGACGTTCGACGTGAAGGGAGCAGGAACGTTCCGTGGCGTCTGCAACGGCGACGCCACTAGTCTGGAGGTGTTTACGGAGCCCACGATGAAGCTGTTTAGCGGACAGCTCGTCGTCGTGGCACAGGCTGGCAAGCAGCCCGGCAACCTGACGCTGACCGTCCGTGACAAAGAACGCAAATTATCAAAAACCATTACCATACCCGTAAGAAATTGAGCTATGAGAAAACTAAGATTCATCATACTGCCCCTGCTGGCGATGGCCACCAATGCCCTTGCTGGCGATAACGTGATTAGTCCCCTCAACCCCCATATACAATATGTAGGCCGCATCTGTTTCCAGAACCCGGAAAGCCCCCGGTTCAGCTATCCCGGCACACAGATGAACGTAGCCTTCAACGGCACCACACTTCGCATGAAGTGTAAACCCGGCAGCGGATACTTCATGACACAGATAGACGATTCCGAGCCCTTTAAGATTGCTTTCCGGGGCGAGCTTGATTCCGTGGTCACGCTCTGCACGGCACTGCCCCAGGGGCGCCATACAGCACGTGTGATGTATTGCAACGAGGGCTATGAGTATAAGCCCGAGTTCCGCGGATTCCTTACCGACGGACAGCTGACGGACATGGATCCGCTGCCTGCCAAGAAGTTTGAGTTCGTGGGCAATAGCATTACCTGCGGCTACGGCAATGAAGGTCGTTTGGGCGAACCTTTTTCCTTTGCCACAGAAAACCATTACTACGGCTATGCGCAGCTGACGATGCGACAGCTGGGGGGCGTGGCCAGCATCATTGCCCGCAGCGGCATCGGGGCCTACCGCAACTACGGTGAGGCCAAGACGGGATCGCCTGGCTATAACATGCTCTCACAGTATGAATACACCCTCTATAACGACCACTCTGAATTGTGGGACTTCAGCATCTGGCAGCCCGACGTGGTGTGCATCAATCTGGGCACCAACGACCTGTCGACAGAACCTTACGACACCGACCTGCTGAAACAAGGCTACAAGAAGCTGCTTGGTCAGGTGCGCAAGGGCAACCCCAAGGCCAAGATCGTGTTCCTCAGCGGTCCGATGCTCAATGGCAAGGTACTCGACATCTGCAAGAGAATTCTGAACGAGGTAACCGAAGAGGCCCACAAAGCAGGCGACAAGCAGGTGTACCGCTTCGACTTCAGCCCTATGAACGGCTCCATGGGCTATGGTTCCGACTGGCATCCCAGCATGGAGCGCCACCAGAAGATGGCTGACGAACTGACACCCTTCCTGCAGCAGCTGTTAGAAAAATAGAACGATCATCATTAACCACAACGGATTTCACGGATTTTACGGATTTAAGCACGACTGGAAATCAGCAACTTAGATAATCCGTATAATCCGTGAAATCCGTTGTTTTATTAAGCGTTTTAATGAGAAACTGTGTTTAATCGTCAGCCAGCGTGAAGTCCAGCTGACGCTTCTCCAAATTGGCTCGTGCCACCTTGATACGGATGGGGTCGCCCAGCTGATATTTACTGTGGTGGCGACGACCAATGAGGCAGTAGTGGGCCTCGTCAAACTCATAGTAGTCGCCCCGGAGATCGTGCATCGGCACCAGTCCCTCACAGTGGTTCTCGTCGATCTCGACATAAAGGCCGTAGGACTGGATACCCGAGATGTGGCCATCGAAGCACTCGCCAATCTTGTCGCCCATAAACTCCACCATCTTGTACTTGATGCTGTCGCGCTCAGCATTCTGGGCGGTCTGCTCCATCTCACTGCTGTGTTCGCAGAGCTCCTCGAAATGTTCTTGGTTGGCAGAGCGCCCACCTTCCTGATAGCGTGTCAGCAGGCGGTGAACCATCGTGTCGGGATAGCGACGGATGGGCGACGTGAAGTGGGTATAGTAGTCGAAGGCCAGCCCGTAGTGCCCGATATTGTGGGTAGAATACTTGGCCTTCATCATGGCGCGCAGGGCAACGGTCTCGATCAGTTTCTGTTCACGCGAGCCTGCAGCCTCGTCCATCAGTGCATTCAGCGACTTGGAGATGGCACCCTTGGTGCCGCTGGTCTTCAGCTTATAGCCAAAGGGAGCAACCACCTGGCGCAGCGACTCAAGCTTCTGCGGGTCGGGCTGGTCGTGGATACGGTAGACGAAGGTCTTTTTGGGCTTAACCCCCCTCTTTTCCCCCGAGGGGGAAGAGGCCTCCCCTCGGGGAGGTTTGGAGGGGGTTCCGATGCTTTCGGCAACGGTGCGGTTGGCCAGTAGCATAAACTCCTCAATAAGCTTGTTGGCATCCTTTGACTTCTTGAAATAGGCACGCGTAGGCTTACCGTCTGCATCAATGTCGAAGTGCAGTTCCTCGCGGTCAAACTTCACGGCACCGTTCTTAAAGCGGCGCTCGCGCAACTTCTTGGCCAAGGCATCGAGCATGATGAGCTCGGTAGCATATTCGCCCTTATAGGGGTTTTTCTTAGTAGCTGGTGGTGCTGGCTGTCCTGTGCCGTCGACAACGCCATTGTCCTCCAACAGCTGCTGCACCTCCTCATAGGCATAGCGACGATCGGAGCGAATAACGGTATGAGCCAGGTGCCAGCGCTTGATGTTGGCCTCATCGTCCATCACGAAGATGACGCTGTAGCACAGCTTCTCCTCGTTAGGACGGAGTGAGCAGATAAAGTTACATAGCCGTTCGGGCAACATGGGAATGGTGCGGTCGACAAGGTAGACGCTGGTGGCACGCTTCTGGGCTTCCTTGTCGATGACGCTGCCCTCCTTGACGTAGTGGGACACGTCGGCAATATGGACACCGACCTCCCATAAAGCCCCCTCCTTTCTGATTGACAGCGCGTCGTCAAAGTCCTTGGCATCCTTGGGGTCGATGGTACAGGTGAAGACATCGCGGAAATCCTCGCGACGGCTGATTTCCTCGGGAGTGATGCCCGGGTCAATCTTCTCGGCAGCCTCCTCAACGTTCTTCGGATACTTATAGGGCAGGCCGTACTGTGCCAGGATGGCGTGCATCTCAACATTGTTGTCACCCTCCTTGCCCAAGACGTCGATGACCTCTCCGACAATGTTCTTCGACTCCTTCGAGGGCCATTGGGTTATGCGTACGACGGCCTTCTCGCCATCCTTGCCGCCCTTCAGCTTTTTCTTGGGAATGAGGATATCGTGAACAAAAATGTTTCCTTCGGTAATTAGGAAGGCAAAGTCTTTCTCCACCTTGAGCTTACCCACAGCCTGGTCGGTCTTATGGCTCAGGATATCGGTAACCATTGCCTCCTTGATATGCTTCTGTCGACGGGCCATCATGGCTACCCGCACACGATCACCGCTGAGCGCAAACATCGAGTTGCGCTCGGAAACGAAGATAGGCGTACCGCCACCATCGGGCAGGAACGAGTTCTTACCGTTGGCCTTGCGGATGAAAGTTCCCTCCTGCACCTGTCCCTTGGTGTTCAGACGATATTCCCCCTCGCCGGTTTTCGACAGGTAGTCGTCCCAGCACATTTCATCGAGGGCGTCGATGGCCAGCATCTTTGCCGGATGGGTTACTAACTTGAGCTGACGGAAAATCTGCTTCAGCGAGAATGTTTCGTTTGGACTGGCTGTAAACATGCCTTGAAGCGCTTCGGCAACTGCCCGCTTCGATAGTCGTTTCCCTCCTGATTTCTTTCCCATAGTAATACGTTTTTAGATTTATGTTGCTGCAAAGATAAGAAAAATAAATAAAAAGTAGTAACTTTGCAGGCAAAAATATGCAAAAATGAAGATTTTGGTTACTGGAGCCAGTGGTTTTATTGGCTCATTCATCGTTGAAGAGGCACTAAAAAGAGGGCTTGAGACCTGGGCAGCTGTACGTAGCAGCAGTTCGCGACAGTTCCTGAGTGACGAGCGTATACACTTTATAGAACTGAACCTCTCGTCGGAGGAACAGCTCACGGAGCAACTGCGCGGTCAGGAGTTCGACTATGTAGTGCATGCTGCTGGTGTGACGAAATGCCTGAACAAGCAAGACTTCTACCGTATCAATACGGAGGGGACGAAGCACTTGGTAAACGCCATCATGAAGGTGGGAATGCCCTTGAAGCGTTTTGTCTACCTGAGCTCGCTCAGCATTTTCGGAGCTATCCGTGAACAGCAGCCCTATGAGGAAATACGCGAGACGGATACCCCGCAGCCCAATACCGAATACGGACGCAGCAAGCTGGCTGCAGAGCAGTGGCTGGATACGCTAAACACCCCCCAGTCGTCTCCCGAAGGGGGGTTCCCCTATGTGATCTTGCGTCCTACGGGAGTCTATGGTCCGCGCGAGCGTGACTACTTCCTGATGGCACAGAGCATCAAGCAGCATACTGACTTTGCCGTTGGTTTCCGTCAGCAGGACATTACCTTTGTCTATGTTACCGATGTGGTGCAGGCTGTCTTCCTAGCTTTGGAGAAGGGACAGACGGGCCGCAAGTACTTCCTCAGCGACGGGCAGGTGTACCAGTCGACAACCTTCAGCGACCTCATTCATGAGGAGTTGGGCCGTCCCTGGTGGATACGCATCACGGCTCCCGTATGGGTGCTGCGTGTCGTCACCTTCTTTGGTGAGTACATTGGTAGGCTGACGGGTAAGATCACTGCCCTGAACAATGACAAGTTCAATATCCTGCGCCAGCGCAACTGGCGGTGCGACATTCAGCCCGCCATCGATGAGCTGGGCTACCACCCCGAGGTAACTTTGCCCGAAGGCGTACGGCGCAGTATAAAATGGTATAAGGAAAACGGATGGTTGTAAAAGAGGTTTGAGATTTGAGATTCATTAGATACATTTTTGAGATAGAGAAGAAGCCGCAGAAGGGACTGTATGCGGTAGAGATGGTGGCATTAGGATACCTGGTGCTGACGTTGTTGCTGATGTGCTTTACGTGGACGAAGCTGCCCAATCCCGAGCCGATGCTCTGGGGACGATTCCGTATTGTGGTGATGATGGCAGCCGTGTGGGGTGTCTACAGGATGTTGCCCTGCCGTTTTACGGTACTTTGCCGTATAGGACTACAGCTGGCGCTGCTGTCGTGGTGGTATCCCGATACGTTCGACCTGAACCGTATTTTCCCCAACCTCGACCCCTATTTTGCCCAATGGGAGCAGTCGCTCTTTGGCTATCAGCCTGCCTTGCTGTTTGCTGAAAAGTGGACAAATCCCGTTTTCAGCGAACTGATGTATATGGGCTACTCCAGCTACTTCTTCCTGCTGGTGGCCGTTACGCTCTACTATTTCTTCAAGCGCTACGACGAGTTCCTGCGTATGTCGTTCGTCATACTGACTTCGTTCTTCGTCTTTTATGTGATTTATGTCATCCTGCCCGTCAGTGGACCTCAATTCTATTACTTGGCAGCAGGGCTCGACAACATCCGCCAGGGGGTGTTCCCGGACGTGGGCAACTACTTTATGACCAACGACGAAATGATGGAGATGCCTGGCTATAGCGACGGCCTCTTCTATCATTTTATGATTCACATGCATAGTGCTGGCGAGCGGCCTACCGCTGCTTTCCCCAGCAGTCATGTAGGTGTGACGTTGGTTTTGCTACTGTTGGCTTGGCGCTCTGGCAGCCGTCGTCTGTTCTACTGGGTGCTGCCGTTCCTGCTGCTCATGTGCCTGGCCACCGTCTATATCCGTGCCCACTATGCCATCGACGTCTTTGCAGGATTGATTTCAGGAACGATGATCTACTTCATCCTTCAGTTCCTGTACACCCGCTGCTTCTCCCAGACTAAAGCCAGAAGATAGCTTCTGGTCCCATGTTGAATAACAGGTCGAGGATACTGAGGTTGGGCAGGAAACCGTGTTTCGACGCATACACCTGGTAATAGGGCTTAGGCAGGAAGTCGGGATCGACCCCCGGATGCTTAGGCTGAATGACATCGCGATAGTCTGCACATGATGGCGCCTTGATATACTCGTCGGTATAATGAACACGCGGCTGAATATCAAGCAACTGGCAGATCGTTTCACGGATGGCTTCGTTGAAGTCGAGAAGGAACTCCCATCGACGTTCGAAAAAAGGGCGGATATCGTCTTCGTAATACATGAAGAACGGTGAGTCGCCATAGGCCGACTGCAACGCATTCCAATGCAGGTGGCGCCAATTGCCATGATCGCTGATACGGATAGCCCCCACCTGCCTCCCCAAATTGAGGGAAGCAGAATCTGCTGTAGAAGCCTCCCCCAGTTGGGGGAGGTTGGAGGGGGCTTCCACGGGAACAGTAAGCACCTGTGTGCCTTGCGTGGTGGCAATGACACAGCGGTTACGGAAGGTTTGTTTCTGGAAATTCTCATGCTGCTCTATCAGGGCATCTTCTGCCCGATAGAGTTTCTGGTACCATTGGATGGGACCAAAGTAAGTAGTAGATAACAGCACATTCATGGGAGCAGGAGCCATCGGCTGGCATCGTAGCCGTTCCAAAAAGAATGGCCTGGCGCATGGTTATAAGCCACGAGCACTACACGGCCAATAATCTGTTCTTCAGCGACAAGGCCAAAGGTACTGATGCGATAATAGTCGTGATGAGCACAGCTGGCCGTCTTGCCAGGAACGATGATGGTACGATCCTGCCACCTGATGGTGTCGCCAGGAAGAGCCGTACATTGTCCGATGAGCACGTTGCCAAGAGAGTCGTCGATGGCCACCCAGTCGCCCTTGCTAACTGGCTGTTGGCAGAGACGACCATAGGAAAAGAGTCCCTCGCCACCCGTACGCAGACCATACGACCAGCGGTTCACCATCACCCTGTCACCCGCCAGGAACGTTGGTTGCAACGTATTGCCAGGGACGGTGTAGATGGTGAATACCAGCGCTCGGAACGTCAGCATTGCCACAAAGGCAATAGCAAGCGCCAGGAGAAACTTTAGCGTACTGCTCATTGTTCAGCGTGTCGCTATGGAATAGCGACAAACAGGACGGTTACTTGATATTGTCAACGAAACGGAAGAGGCGCTGCCAGCGTATGCCACTCATACCACGACGATCGGGGTCGCTTGACCACCAGATGAAGATGGGCTTACCGACAATGTGGTCCTCGGGCACAAAACCCCAGTAGCGAGAGTCGGCAGAGTTGTGGCGGTTGTCGCCCTGCATCCAGTAGTAGTCCATCTTGAAGGTATATTCCTTAGCTTCTTTGCCGTTGATGAAAATCTTACCGTCCTTCACCTCCAGCTCGTTGCCTTCATAGGCACGGATAGGGCGTTCGTAGACGGGCAGGTTGTCGAGTGTCAGCTTCAGCGTCTCGCCCTTCTTGGGAATCCAGATAGGACCGTAGTTATCGCGTGTCCAATGCTTGTTTCCATTCTGCGGATAGATGTCTGTATCATCAGCATCCGTGTTCAGCGTGATACTTTCCACCAAGTCCTTGCGAGCTCCAAGCACGTCGATGGCACGTTTCGTCAACGGCATATAGCCCATCTGGTTCAAGCTCATCAAGTCTTCCATCGAGATACCCAAATCCTTCATCAATTCATCAGGAAGTCCCTGCTTCAGTTTTACACGATAGGTATACTGCACATTGTCGGGCTCCTTGTTGGCCTTACCGTCAAGATAGACAATACGGTTCTTGATCTCAAGTGTCTGACCAGGCAGTCCCACGCAACGCTTGACATAGTTTTCCCGACGGTCGGTAGGACGTGTAGACACCCCGCCAAAGTCGTTGAAATGGTCGAGTATCATCTGTCGTCCCAAGCCATAGACCGTTTGGTAGAACTTATACCGCTGCTCAGCGTCAAGAGAATCGGGATTGGGATGGTTGGGCCATGCCTGATAGCCTAACATATAGCACAGATGATAGTACTCCGTCTGATAAGGCTGATTGTTGCAGATAGTATCACCTGCCGGGTAGTTGAACACCACGATGTCGTTCAGCTCGACCTTGCCAAAACCCTTCACACGACGATAGTCCCAATGAGGCCAATCAATATAGGACTTGCACTCGAAGACAGGCAGCGTATGCTGCGTCAGCGGCATCGTCAGCGGCGTCTCAGGAATACGGGGACCGTAACTTACCTTCGACACGAAAAGATAGTCGCCCGTAAGCAACGACTTCTCCAGCGACGAGGAGGGGATGACGTAGTTCTGGAAGAAGAACAGGTTGATGAAGTAGACAGCGACCAAGGCAAATACCAGCGCATCGACCCACGACATAACCCACTTGACGGGTCCCTCTTCTTCCTTCCACCACTGCCACTTGATTTTCTTGGTGATATAAACATCGAAGATAAATGGAACAACCAATAGTCCCCACCACGATCCTACCCAATAAAGGAAGAGCAGGTAGAGCACTAAAACAATGATAAACTTCGTCCACTGTTTCTTCGGATCCTGTTTTGCTTTTTTCTTGTCAATCATTAGTTCCTTCTTTTCTGTTTCACATGCTTTTGACGCTTGCACACCCCATAAGAGTTGCGTCAGGCATATTCTTCTAACTCCTTCTAACTCCTTTTAACTCCCTCTAACTTCCTCTAACTCCTTCTAACTCCTTAAAAGGCAAACATATCGCTGATGGTCAGAAGGCCTTCATGGTCTTTCGTATACTCAGCAGCCAGCACAGCTCCCAGCGCAAAGCCCTTACGCGAATGGGCATCGTGGGTAATGGTAATCAGATCGGCATCCGAGTCGTAACGGATGGTGTGAATGCCAGGCACCTCACCACGACGGATATGGTCAACGCGAAGGAACTTCGGATCGGTAGTGTCCTCAGCCCACGCTTCCTTACGGTCAATATTGTCCACAATCTCTTCAGCCAGCGTGATAGCTGTGCCGCTGGGGTGGTCGAGCTTATGAACATGATGCGTCTCCTCCATCTCCACATCATACTGAGGGAACTGGTTCATGATTTTCGCCAGATAACGGTTGACAGCCGAGAAAATGGCCACACCAATAGAGAAGTTGGAGGCCCAGAACAGCGTCTTTCCCTCAGCACAAGCCTTGCGCACATCGTCGCCGTGCTCCTTCATCCAACCCGTACTTCCAGAGACCACCTTCACACCCTTGGCCCATGCCTTCAGGTAGTTACCGTAGGCAACCTGTGGAGCAGTAAACTCAATGGCTACGTCAGCCGATGCAAACTCGGGACTGTCGAAGTCCTGCTGATTGTCAATGTCAATGATACTCACAATCTCATGGCCACGATCCAAGGCAATCTGCTCAATCATCTTGCCCATCTTTCCGTAGCCGATCAATGCTATTTTCATACCTTTTTGCTTTTCGTTTTTATTTGATGATTTTCTTTCCTTGTTTGATGTATACACCATGATGCGTAGGAGTAGTGGTACGCCCCATCAGATCGAACCACTTTTCACTATCCATTCTCTCGTCATCGGTTATACGTGGAGCATCGCCAATGCCTGTCGGGTCATCGCCTGAGCGATAGCCCCAGATGGTACCGCCACTTTTAGTCAAAGCTGTAAAAGCGAAGGTCTTCGTGCCCATGGATGTAGTGGCCGTTGTGCTGGCTTCCATCGTCTGCTCCACCATGACTCCCTGATACAAGATTCCACCAATGGTCAGATTAATATAAGAGGTACCTGTGACGGCTTCCCACTTACCCGTACGGCCACCGCTGATGGTACCGTCGGCTTTAAGGGTGATCTCGATGGGGGTTACCAATTCCTTCTTCCGGTGGTCCAACCCATATCGATGAATCAGCAATTTATAGATTCCTGGAATCTGGCTAAGCGCCACCTGTTGGGTATTGGCAATATCCTCACTCTTCACCTCCTCACCTGTATATTCGAAAGGTGCTGCCACCAACCAGCCGTTCTGATTCTGGAACACCTGATGGACACGCATCTGATGAGCTTCGAGGTTACCGCTGATACCATTTTGGAAACGGGTGTGATATACCAAATAGGTACGGCCATCGGGAGCTGCGATAATCGAATTGTGTCCCTGCGAGCGCTCACCGTTGGTCATCTTACCCCAGTCGCCGTAGGCTCCGAAGATATTGACACCATAATTGGTACTGTTAGGGCCAAAGTTCAACATGTATTTTGAATAGAGCGCCTTGTTACCATAAGAGTCTTCATAGGGACCGTTGGGTTTCTCAGAACGGAAGACGCGCATTTGATAGCCGCCATTGTTGTACTCGTCGACATTGCCGCCAGCTGTCAATCCGCCATTGGAGATAAAGAGGAAATAGTAACCGCCAATATACTCAATGTAGGAACCCTCGCCCGAAGAATAAAAGCCGTCGGCTATGCGCTTGCCGAAATAGGGGTCGCTGGTAACAGCATCGCCAGAACCAGTGATAGGATATTTGACGTTGTAGTCGCGTAGTCCCGTCTCTTCGTCCAACTCCAGTATCCAAATACCACCGCTCCAGGAACCATAGACCATCCACAGCTTTCCTTCTTCATCATAAAACACACAGGGGTCAATGGCATGAGGCCAGCGGCTGCCCCAAGCATTATTGACTTTGTAGCGTGAAGGCAAACTCGACTGGGTACCAATAGCCATTTCAAGGTCCATTTCCTTATATGACTTATTCGTTCCCAAGGACGAAGTAACGTTAAAGCCCGACACAACCACAGGCGCCTGATACTGATACGGGCCAGCTATTCTGTCTGCCGTCAGCAGAATGATGCTGGAGTTCCATTTCAGTCCGTTAATGCTCAAGTACATGCACCACTTCTTCAGCGAAGGGTTATAGATGACATCGGGAGCCCACATGTTACCATTAATGTTCCATGCAACCCCTTTCTCATCCTTAGGAATGGCTGCCGACCAGTCATAGGCGCTGAAATTGGGGAAATCTACTTCCTGCCCACCTATTTTTATGGTCTTTACCTGTTGCGTCTTGAAAGCAGCAGCATTAGTAGCATTGGAACTGGAAGAAGTCCTCCAGTTAGCAGTAAACTCCGTCCATCGCATCATATCTGTCGAGGAGGCTGCACCACGGTGAGAACCAAAGACATAATAGGTCTTTAACGTTGGCTCCCACACCACACTCGGATCATGAACACTGACACGCTTTAGCGTAAAAGCATAGGAAACTGCCGTAGAAAAAAACAGGCATATTAGGAACAACAATGTCAGCGACTTTTTCTTCATATTTACTTCTTTTTTAGTTACTTGGCTGCAAAATTACGCATAATTTCCCGAAAAACCTTGCAATAACCCTTTTTTTTAGTATCTTTGTGCTCGAAAAGCAAGAAAACAACCCCATGGAGATATTGCTGCATTATACTTGGAAACATAAACTGCTGCCACTTAAGGAATTGACTACCACTGATGGCCATAGTGTGGAAATCATCGACCCTGGACTGCATAACAGGCAGGCTGCAGGCCCCGATTTCTTCAATGCGAAAGTAAAGATTGGCGGAACGTTGTGGGTGGGGAATGTTGAGATTCATGACAAGGCTTCCGACTGGTACCAGCACGGCCATGACCACGACCCTCGCTACGACAATGTGGTGCTCCACGTCTGCGAAACCATCGATACGGAAGTGCAGAACAGCCAAGGGCAATTCCTTCCGCAGATGCAACTCAGCGTGCCTCAGCACGTCAAGGAGCACTACGAGGAACTATTGAATACCGACCAATATCCACCTTGCTATAAGATTATCCCAGAATTGACACGACTGACGGTACATTCGTGGATGGCTGCGCTGCAGACAGAACGGTTAGAGCGCAAGACAGAGGACATTCGTCGAAGGGCTGAACTGTGTAACGGCTCTTGGGAAGATGCCTACTTTGTAACGCTGGCACGAAACTACGGTTTTGGTATCAACAGCGACACGTTCGAGCAGTGGGCCCTGAATATTCCTCTGAGTGCTGTTGGCCACCATCGCGACGACCTCTTTCAGATAGAGGCCATCTTCATGGGACAGGCAGGTCTTTTGGAACTCGACACCATTCCCGCCCATTATCAGCAGGATGCCCTGAACGACGGCTACTTTGCCCGTCTGCGCAACGAGTACCAGTACTTAGCCCATAAGTTTGGCATGAAGCCCATGGATGCAGCCCGTTGGAACTTCCTACGACTGAGGCCACAGAACTTCCCCCACATCCGACTATCACAGTTGGCCAACCTCTATTACCAGCGCAAGGCAGGACTGAGCCAACTTTTGGAATGTACCACAGTCGACCAGCTGAAAACACTTCTCTCGTCGCACGTCACTCCTTATTGGGAGACTCACTACACCTTTGGCTCGCTCAGCGCCAAGAACGAAAAGCATCTCAGTTACGGCTCGCTCAACCTGCTGCTTATCAATACTGCCATCCCTATGCTCTTCGCTATGGGACGCCACCGCCAGAAAGAAGAACTGTGTGACCGTGCCTTCGACCTGTTGGAACAGCTTAAACCAGAAAACAACTATATTATCCGGATGTGGCAACAATGTGGACTGCCTGTCATGTCGGCAGGCGACTCACAAGCCCTCATACAACTCAAGAAAGAATACTGCGACAAGCGCGATTGTCTGCGCTGCCGCATTGGTTACGAATATCTGAAAAAGTTATGAATTACTGTTTTGAAACCCGCATGGCGGTACGCGACTATGAATGCGACATTGAAGGTATTGTCAACAACGCCAATTACCTGCACTACTGTGAGCACACCCGACACCTTTTCCTGAAGGAGTGCGGGCTTTCGTTTGCCGAGATGCATGAAAAGGGTGTTGATGCCGTGGTGGCTCGTATGAATCTGCAATATAAAACGCCACTCCGTCCCGACGACGAGTTTATCTCGCGCATGGGACTCACCAAGGAGGGCATCAAATACGTGTTCCACCACGATATCTTCCGCGCCTCTGATGAGCAACTCTGTTTTCGCGGTAAGGTTGAATTAGTGTGTATTGTCAACGGACGACTTGGCGTTAGCGAAGACTACGACCAGGCTTTTGCTTCTTATATAGGCTAATGAACGAACAGGATGTTTTCTATACAATGGCGCTGACGCGCATGCTGGGGTTTAACCAGCAGCAGGCTCTACATCTCTATCGTGAACTGGGAAGTGCAACGGCCATCTACGAGCACCGTATGGATATCGGCGATGTCGTCGCTGACTGTTCACCGCGTCTCGTTGAGGTGCTGAAGGACTGGGACGAAGCCCAGAAACGGGCGGCTGCTGAGATGGAGTTTGTCATCAAGCACAACATTCGTGCGCTGACGCTTAATGACAACGACTATCCTACCCGTCTGCGTGAGTGTGACGATGCGCCCGTCATCATCTATTACAAAGGGAATACCGACCTGAATCGTCAGCATATTGTAGGCATTGTCGGTACCCGGCGCTGCACTTCCTATGGTCAGGATCTTACCCACCGTTTTGTCAGTCGTATGCGCGAACTCTGTCCCGACGTGCTGGTTGTCAGCGGACTGGCGTATGGTATCGACATTTGTGCCCATCGTGAGTCGTTAGCCAACAATCTGGACTCGGTAGGTGTACTGGCGCATGGCTTAGATACCATCTACCCCAACCACCACCGCCAGACAGCAGCTGAAATGGTCAGCCATGGAGGTTTGCTGACAGAATACATGAGCCAAACGGAGCCTTTCGCCAATAATTTCCGCCAGCGTAATCGTATCGTTGCTGGTATTTCGGATACTGTCATTGTGATAGAGTCGGCCTATAAAGGAGGTGCGCTCATCACGGCTCGCATTGCCCAAGACTACGGACGCGATGTCTACGCCTTCCCTGGTGCTGTTGGTGCCGCCTATAGCGAGGGCTGTAATCAGTTGATTCGTGACAACAAGGCAGGCCTCATTACTTCTGCCGACGATTTTATGGCTTCTATCGGATGGCAGACGGCGACCCAGCGTCCTGAGGTGGTGGAGCGTCAGCTGTTTCCCGACCTTTCGCCTGAAGAACAGGCCGTTGTTACCTTGCTGCAGCAGACAAACGACCTACAGCTGAGCATCCTGAGTGTGAAGACCAACATGCCCATAGGTCAGCTTACCGCCCTGCTGTTCCAAATGGAGATGAAGGGTGTTGTTCGACCCATGGCGGGAGGTGCATACCACTTGTTAATATAGCCAGCATCATCACATGAAAATAGGAAATATTGATTTTGGAGAGCGTCCCTTGTTCCTGGCACCAATGGAGGACGTGACAGACATCGGGTTCCGTATGTTGTGCAAACGTTTCGGAGCTGCGATGGTATATACAGAGTTTGTATCGGCAGAGGCGTTGATTCGCGATGTCAAGACAACGATTCGCAAGTTGACCATCAGCGATGAGGAACGGCCTGTAGGCATACAGATCTATGGACGCGACGTCGAGGCGATGGTTGAGGCTGCAAAGATTGTCGAGCAAGCTGGGCCAGACCTTATTGACCTGAACTTTGGCTGTCCTGTGAAGAAAGTGGCTGGCAAAGGGGCAGGAGCGGGCATGCTACAGAACATTCCCAAACTATTGGAAATAACAGAGAAAGTAGTACAGGCAGTAAAACTGCCCGTCACGGTCAAAACGCGCCTCGGATGGAACCACGAGCAGCTTATCATTACCGAACTGGCAGAACAGCTGCAGGCCTGCGGCATTCAGGCACTGACCATCCACGGCCGTACCCGAAGTCAGATGTACACTGGACAGGCAGACTGGACGCTCATCGGTGAGGTGAAACGTAACCCGCGAATCCATATCCCCATCATCGGCAATGGCGATATTACCACACTCGACGAAGCTGAGGCAGCCTTCGACCGTTATGGTGTGGATGCCGTCATGATAGGTCGTGCCACCTTTGGTGCACCCTGGATATTCAGCCGTCAGGAACTGACCATCGACGAGAAGATTGACATTCTCGAAGAGCAGCTGCGCATCAATGTCAAGCGGATAAGCCAATGCCTGAAGCCGGGAGAGTCTGAATATGCTGCCGAGAAGCGGGGCATTCTCCATTCCCGCCGCCATTTGGCAGCCACTCCTGTGTTCAAGGGTATTCCCAACTTCCGACAGACACGTATCCAAATGCTGAGGGCAGAGCACATGGACGAACTGCTGCAGATATTGGAAGACTGCCGAAAACTGTTAAAGGCTTGACTTTTCCGGAACTATGAGGAGAAACAGACTGCTGGAGTCTGCACCGTTGTTCATGCCTGCCATCGCTTTTATAGCAGGCATCGTTACTGGCGACCACTGGGGAGAGCCTGCATTCTGGTGGGTGCTGCTGGCGGTTATTGGGACGGTCTGTCTTTTGGCACGCGGAAGAGCGATGCTCCAGTCTGTTTTGCTGTATGTCGTCTTAGTGGCTTTAGGGGGTGTCCGTTCTTCGACAGTACGTCAGCAGCATGATAACATGGTGTGGCCAGACGGAATGTTACGCTACGAAGGGGTGATTGTAGGCGAGACTGCGGAAAAGGAGAAGACGGTGGCTGCCGATGTTGTCATTGCCAATAACGGACACAAGATCAAGTGTTATGTGGCAAAGGATAGTCTTAGCCAACAGCTACAGGTTGGCGACCGTATAAGCATCAGTTCGTATATCGGGCGCAACAGCGAATGGCGACGGGGTGCCTTTGACTATCGCCGATACTTAGAAGTTCATGGCTTTTCCGGACAGACGTTTGTGAGAAAGGGGTATTGGCAGCCTGCCGGACGTTCTTGGCAGGGATTGAACTGGTGGCAACGTACCAAACTCCATTTCTTATGTTATCGTCATACATTGCTGAAGCGTTATCAACAGCTGGGTACCAGTCATGACCAATATGCGGTGCTCGCAGCTATGACACTTGGCGATAAGTCGGCTATGCCCCATGAACTGAAAGAGATCTATGCCGTCAGCGGAGCATCCCACGTGCTGGCGCTTAGCGGCCTGCATTTGGGAATCATCTATTTCCTATTGTCACTTCTCATCTTGGGCCAACGGCTACGCATCATTTCCCTCATGCTTGTCATCAGTGGCATTTGGGCGTTTGTATTGCTGGTGGGTATGCAACCCAGCGTAGTCCGTGCGGCAGTAATGATCAGTGTCTTTGCCTTGCTGTCGCTGGTCAATCGCAGCCGCATGTCGCTCAACGCCCTTTCACTGACAGCAATCATCCTCCTGCTGGTAAGCCCCGACAGCATCTACGACGTAGGATTCCAATTGTCGTTTATGGCCATGTTGGCTATCCTGACGATACAGCCCCTCTTGGAGAAGCTGATCCCACGAAAGTTCCTCTTCAACCATCCTGTGGTGCGATGGGCGTGGGGAGTTACTACGGTCTCTGTTGCTGCCCAGATAGGAGTGGCACCACTGGTGGCTTACTATTTCGGGCGCTTCTCCACCTATTTCCTCTTGACCAATTTCGTGGCTATTCCTGCTGTCATCGCTATCCTCTGGCTGGCGTTGGCCTCATTGCTGCTGTCCTTCGTATGGCCGTTGCTCATCTGGCTGGTAACAGTCCTCAACTCTACACTCTCGTTCATTGCCGACCACATGCCTGGTGCCAGTATCGAAGGGCTCCATCCTTCGGCATTGCAGACGGCCATGATATACGTCATCATTCTTTCAGTATACCTCATTGTTTTACGATATGATCAGCACTATTGATTTACTGTTGTTGTCTGCCGCTTTGGCTATGGACTGTTTCACGGTGAGCATGATGAGTGGAGTAATCCTCCGCCGCAATTTTACCATGCCTATTTTGCGCATGGCCTTTCTCTTCGGTTTGTTTCAGGCTGCCATGCCGCTGATAGGCTGGTTGGGTACAGCCCATTTCAGCCAGTACCTGGAAGCCGTCGACCATTGGATAGCCTTTGGCCTGCTTGCCTTTATCGGAGGCAAGATGGTATGGGAATCCTTCCATGGCGAAGACGAGGAGCATCAGATATTCAACCCATTAAAGCTTCGCACGCAGTTGTTGCTGGCAGTAGCCACCAGCATCGATGCCTTGGCGGTAGGCATCTCTATGGCTTGTCTGAGTTACACGCGAATAGAGCAGCTCACCGTTCCCTTGTTCATCATTGGTATGGGTTCTGTGTTGTTCAGCCTTCTGGGCTATTGGTTAGGCGTCAGATTCGGTAAGGCCATTGCCCGACGCCTGAAACCTGAACTCGTAGGAGGCATCGTATTGATTTTCATTGGTGTCAAGGTATTGCTTACTCACCTTCTCTAAACGCCTCGTGCGTCATCTCTACCGCCAGCGTCTCGCTCCTGAACTTCTTGAAAGAGAGGTATTCCAATCCCTGGTAAGGACGATGGGTGCCCCAGGAGTTTTTCATGACAAAGTACTGCTTGCCTGCATCATCGTGGGCCAGTCCGGCAATGGCCATCGCATGGCCACGACTTTCCCAGCAAACACCGTGATGATGACGTACGGCACGAACGGTCTTGGCCAGAAGGGTATCAATAGGAATATTGTAGAAACGGTTGTGCAACCAGTTGTCGGGTACGTCGAGCTCGACCTCCTGATAGTAGGGTGCCTCATCGGTACTCGTTAATGCAATATACTCGCCTGGCGCACAGACGCTGCGGGCAAACTCCTGAGTGGTGTACTCTGCTCCGAACATGAAGACTAAGTGGGGTGTCGGACTATCGGCAGAGCGCATGGCATCAAAGCCTACGACACCGTATTTTTGGATGAGCGTCAGCAGGGTGGCACCCATGCCCCGCTTCGACTCAGGCGCCTGCGGTTCTTGCTCCAGCATCTTTTCTATATAGGCTACCGACAAATTCACGGAATCGCCCCAGCGCAGATGCTCCGTCTCAATGGCAGCCAGCATGGCATAAGCCCAGCATAGCTGCGACTCTCCTTGATTCTTGATAGGAGTCATGGGGTTCAGCACCTCATGGGTATAGTTCTTTGGCGGCTGCTGACTACAGCCGACAGCCATGAGTAGACACACAATAATAACGCATAGTTTGCTCATCGGCTGCAAAGTTACAAAAAAGATTGAAAACAGAAAATTGAAAACTGAAAATATGGTTGGCAGCAGCAAATTCTTCACTCTTCACTCTTCACTTTTCACTTTTTTTGTTACCTTTGCAGCGAAATGAATATAACAGACTTTGAAATCATGGCTCCCGTCGGCTCTCACGAGTCGTTGGCAGCAGCCATTCAGGCAGGGGCCGACAGCATCTACTTCGGCATCGAGAAGCTGAACATGCGGGCGCACTCGGCATCGACTTTCACCATCAGCGACCTGCGCGACATTGCCCGTCAATGTCGTGAGCACAACATGAAGAGCTACCTGACGGTGAACACCATTATCTATGGCGAGGACATTCCGCTGATGCATGAGATTATTGATGCGGCCCATGAGGCAGGCATCTCGGCAGTCATCGCCAGCGATGTTGCCGTAATGACCTATTGCAACCGCGTAGGGCAGGAGGTACACCTGTCTACTCAGCTCAATATATCGAACATCGAGGCGTTGCGCTTCTACGCTCAGTTTGCCGATGTTGTCGTGCTGGCACGCGAACTGCGTTTGGAACAAGTGGCCGAGATCTACCGTCAGGTGTGTGAGGAGCATATTTGCGGTCCTTCGGGCGAACAGATACGCATAGAAATGTTCTGTCACGGTGCGCTCTGCATGGCCATCAGCGGCAAGTGCTACCTGTCGCTTCATGCTGCCAACCGTAGTGCCAACCGCGGAGAGTGTATCCAGGTGTGTCGACGAAGCTATACGGCTACCGACAATGAGACGGGCTACCAGCTGGGCATAGACAACAAGTATATCATGAGTCCCAAGGACCTGAAAACCATACGGTTCATAGATAAGATGATGAACGCGGGCGTGCGCGTATTCAAGATAGAGGGTCGTGCCCGCGGTCCTGAATATGTCTATACCGTGGTGAAATGTTACAAAGAAGCTATCCAGGCAGTACTTGACGGCACCTTCACAACAGAGCGCAAAGACGAGTGGGACACAAGACTGGCAACGGTCTTCAACCGCGGTTTCTGGGACGGCTACTACCAGGGACAGCTCATGGGCGAGTGGAACAAGGAGTATGGTTCCTGTGCTACCGAGCGCAAAGTGTACATTGGCAAAGGCACCAAATACTTCTCCAAGCTCGGCGTGGCAGAATTTACTGTCGAGGCAACAACGTTCAAGGTGGGCGACAGCCTGCTGATTACTGGTCCTACGACAGGTGTCATGTACGTTACCGCCAACGAGATTCACGACGACAACGGCCCCGTTGAAGTGGCTCAGCAGGGCACTCGCGTCAGCATTGCCGTCACGGGCAAGGTGCGCCCCAGCGACAAACTTTTCAAATTAGTCAAAGAAGAATCATAATCGGTTAATTTTTTAATGTCAACAAACGCTATGATGTCAATCAACGAGATACAAGACGAGATTATCGAGGAGTTTGAAGGCCTCGACGACTGGATGGACCGTTACCAACTGCTCATTGACCTGGGCAACGAACTGGAGCCATTGGCAGAGCAATACAAAACAGAGCAAAACCTCATTGACGGTTGCCAGAGCCGCGTGTGGCTGCAAGCCGACTTAGTATCAGCTACCGATCCTTCCGCATCCCCAACAATCGTATTCACTGCCGAGAGCGACGCCCTTATCGTGAAAGGCATTGTCAGCCTGCTCATCCGCGTGCTCTCAGGACACTCACCACAGGAGATACTCAATGCCGACCTCTATTTCATCGAGCGCATCGGACTGAGGGAGCACCTCTCACCCACACGAAGCAACGGTCTTTTGGCGATGGTCAAGCAAATGCGCGCCTATGCATTGGCTTTCTCTGCTGCTTGACATTTATTAACGAAAGAATCATTTCTCGGCATGCTCTGTTTACAGAGAAATGTCGTATCTTTGCATCCGTAAAAATCTAAAACCATTCTAAAAGCTAATCATCAGATATGATACAGACAGTTGTTAAGCGCGACGGGCGCATTGTGGGATTCAATGAACAGAAGATTATGGCCGCCATCCGCAAGGCCATGCTCCACACCGACAAGGGTGAGGACGAACGGTTGTTGTACCAGATTACCGACCGCATTGCCCAGCGTGGCGATGACCAGATGACGGTAGAACAGATTCAGGACTCCGTAGAACTGGAGTTGATGAAGTCGAGCCGCAAGGATGTGGCTCAGCGCTATATTGCCTACCGCAATCAGCGCTCTATTGCCCGTAAGGCCAAGACCCGCGATGTGTTCCTGGATATTGTGAACATCAAGAACAACGACGTGACTCGCGAGAATGCCAATATGAATGCCGACACTCCGGCTGGCATGATGATGAAGTTCGCGTCGGAAACTACTAAACCCTTTGTCGACGACTACCTGCTGTCGGAAGACAGTCGTGAGGCCGTTGAGCATAACTACCTGCATATTCACGACAAGGACTATTACCCCACCAAGTCACTAACCTGTGTGCAGCATCCGTTGGACAACATCCTGACCTGCGGTTTCATTGCCGGACACGGTGCCAGTCGTCCTGCCAAGCGCATTGAGACGGCCTCGGTGCTGGCTTGTATCTCCATGGAGTGTGCCCAGAACGAGATGCACGGCGGCCAGGCTATTCCTGCCTTCGACTTCTATCTGGCTCCCTACGTACGAATGACTTATGTAGAGGAACTGAAAGCCCTGGAAGACCTGAACGGCGAGGACTACAGCAACCTCTATGACGAGCCGCTCATAGACTATATCAAGAAACCCCTCGACGGACTGAAGGGACAGGAGCGCGCACAGCAGCACGCCATCAACAAGACTGTAGGGCGTGTACATCAGGCAATGGAGGCCTTCATTCACAATATGAATACCATCCATTCGCGTGGTGGCAACCAGGTGGTGTTCTCCTCTATTAATTATGGTACTGACACCAGCGCCGAGGGTCGTTGCATCATGCGCGAGATACTGCTCTCTACCTACGAGGGTGTGGGCGGTGGAGAGACGGCCATCTTCCCCATCCAGATATGGAAGAAGAAGCGTGGCGTGAACTATCTGCCCGAAGACCGTAACTTCGACCTCTACCAGCTGGCCTGCAAGGTGACGGCACGACGCTTCTTCCCCAATTTCCTGAACCTCGACGCTACCTTCAATCAGGATGCCGACTGGCGGGCTGACGATCCGAAGCGCTATATCCATGAGGTGGCAACCATGGGCTGCCGTACACGTGTGTTCGAGAACCGCTTTGGTGCAAGGACCTCCATTGGTCGCGGCAACCTCTCCTTCTCGACCATCAACATCGTGAAGCTCGCCATCGAGGCTGCTCTCGAAGAGGGCGGAATCTGGAAGGAGGAGAGTGAGATGCCCCTGGAGATGAAGGATAAGCGCATCGCCTTGTTCTTTGCCAAACTCGACCGTATGCTGGAGTTGACGGCAAAGCAGCTCGACGACCGATTCCAGTTCCAGAAGACCGCCTTCGCCAAGCAGTTCCCCCTGCTCATGAAGAGCCTCTGGATTGGTGCCGACAAGCTGAAGGCAACAGATACCATCGAGGCAGTCATCAACCAGGGAACGCTCGGCATCGGATTCATCGGACTGGCAGAGTGTCTCGTGGCCCTCATCGGAAAGCATCACGGCGAGAGCGAAGAGGCTCAGCAGCTGGGCTTGAAGATTGTGACCTATATGCGCGACCGCGTCAACCAGTTCTGCGACCAGTATCACCATAATTATTCCGTACTGGCTACCCCCGCAGAGGGACTGGCAGGAAAGTTTACCAAGCGCGACCGTAAGCAATTCGGTTCGCTGAAGGGAATCACCGACCGCGACTACTACACCAACTCCAACCACGTGCCCGTTTACTATAAGTGCTCTGCCCGCCATAAGGCAGAGGTGGAGGCACCCTATCATGAGCTGACACGCGGTGGCCACATCTTCTATGTCGAGATCGACGGCGATGCTACCCACAATCCCCAGGTCATCATGTCGGTCGTTGATATGATGGACCGTCTGAACATGGGTTACGGCAGCGTCAACCACAACCGCAACCGCTGCATGGACTGCGGTTACGAAAACGCCGACGACCATCTGGAAGTCTGTCCGAAGTGCGGTAGCCGCCATATTGACAAGCTGCAGCGCATCACCGGCTACCTCGTGGGAACAACCGACCGCTGGAACAGCGGCAAGCTCGCAGAACTCAACGACCGCGTCACCCACATCGACCACGGACAACAAGATTTATTTGGGTGATTCGCGTATTAGATATCATAGAGGATACGATGGTGGATGGTCCGGGGTTCCGGACCTCCATTTATTGTGCCGGTTGCCGTCACGCCTGTCCTGGCTGCCATAACCCCCAGTCGTGGGACTTTAACGCTGGTCGTGACATGACGGTGGAGCAGATCATGCGCATCATAGAGAACGACCCCTATACGCTGGGCGTTACCTTCAGCGGTGGCGACCCCATGTATCAGGCGGCAGGCTTTGCCGAACTGGCAAGGCAGATTCATCGTCGTACGCAGAAAGACATCTGGTGCTATACGGGCTTTACGTTTGAAAGCCTTATCCATCAAGACCAGCGCGAACTGCTTGCCGAGGTTGACGTGCTCGTTGACGGACCGTTCATCCAGTCGCTCCACGATTCCGACCTCTTGTTTCGCGGCTCCAGCAATCAGCGCCTCATCGACGTCCAGGCATCCCTGTACAGCGGAGAGACTGTACTCTGGAAACCTGATTCCATCACGCTATAAAACCGAAAATAATACAAGATTTATCTTTTCTCAAACTTATGGAAGGCGTCGATGATTTGCTGCAGCACAAGACCGCGCTTTAAGTCTCGATGGGCGATTCTGCCTCTTGTGCATTCACTACGGTTGTTGTCATTGCGCAGAAAAGGATAGCTGCCATTAAAATCTTTTTCATAATCATATCGTTTATATCGTTTTAGTGTTATTTGTGTACAAAGGTACACAAAAATCGGCACGTGCGCAATAGCCGTTTTCTAAAAGAGTGTTAAGGAAATAATTCCCTTAGAGAATTCCCAAACCAACGACAGGGAAAAATGTATGTTTTCCATAGAATAAGCACAAAGACACTGTGTCTGACATTGACATTAAGCGAAAATTGAATGCGGAAATGAAGTGAAGCAAAAAGTTGACAAAATACACCCCTAATTTATATTAATATAAATTAGATGTCAAGTCATTAGTAATTAAAAACACAGCTAATGTCAATGTCAGACTGTCAGACTTTGGGCATGTTCCCCCGCATAAACACTGGGGAAAGCGGCGATTTTTAGAAATGTCAGACTTTGAGCTAAGTAGTCAAGTTAGCTGTGCTAAATAGCGCAGTTAGCTATGCTATATAGGCTAGTTAGCATTGCTAAATAGGGCAGTTAGCAAAGACATCTCATCACCTCACTCAATAGCCCTGAAACGCCCATATGCAAAGGGTTTGAACAAGAACAGCGGGGACAGGTGTGTTTCATTGGACAATATTTTTACTATTTCAACAGATTCCTACCGCTATTCCCCTCCAGCACTTGCATCTGCTGAAATAGCTGTATCAGCGTATTCTCGTAACTCTCTTCCGTATGGTGGTTGATATTCATAGGCTTATTGTCTTAAATTTGCCCTCTTGCAAACAATCTTACTTCCCTTTTAAAGATTTGATATCTTTGTCCAGTTCTTTAATGCATAAACAAGTTTAGCTTTGGTCATTTGGCTTATCGAAAACTTTCAACTCTCCCGACATCAACTTCGGAAGGAGTGTATCGCGAAGTTCCGCAAGGAGACGGGATTCGTCTTCTAGAACCCTTATCTTATTAAATAACGAAGATATTGTTGAATACGGTCTTGAAGGAGAGAAATGGATATCCAGAGCCAAAGAACTTACCTCCTTTGCTCAAGCCATTATGTACATCGTACAAATCCCCTAACTTATATTCTTTCCACTCTTCCATACTACTTGTCCTTACTTTCTTCTTCTGAACCTTCAGGCAACAGATAGTCACTTGCCTTGTCTTTGGTGATGACACTGCGGCCCAGTTTACTCTCCAGTTGTTTGCGTGCTGCCTTAGCCACGCTGCCACCTTCTTTCGCCACTTGTGTCTGAGCATTGTAGCCCTTAGGATTACGGTCTTTTGAGATTTCTGTGGCAGATGCTTCAGCAAGGATATTGAGGGCAATCTCCAGATTGGTCATATTATCTCGCAAGTTCTCTTTTTTCAGCCCCTTATAGTGCTTGTATTGCTTGGTGGTGAAACCACTCCATTCACGCGTGATAATATCCGTCAAAGAGGCAAATTCAAGCCCCTCTTGCACCCCAGTGCGCTTCCACTCGTCTGTCAGTTCCTTACGCACCTCTATTGACTTGATGCGCTGGTTAATCCAAGCCTCGCTATATCCCAAGCGCCTGTAGTCAACAATTGCCTGCTCGATGCTCAGTTCTGGGTCTTGCATTTGGTCAAGACGCCGGCTTGCCACCTGTGCCATCCATTGCTTGAAAGGCTCTGCCTTAGGAGATGGGACAGACTGGATAATACGGAAAAGTTGCTCTGTATCAGCCACATCCGTAAGACGCATCTTACCGTCAGCAGCACGTAGTTTCAAAGCGTGACAATTTGTCACGGTTTCATTTCCTTCCTCTTTCAGACGTTGTTTTAGCTTTCTCCAGTATGCTGTTGGGGATTTACTATCCGTCAACACCTCGCACACATCCACTATAGAGAAGTACCACTTCTCTTGCTCATCATCCCAAACGGTACGCACCTTGCGCTCCTGAAATAGTTGTATGGCTTGTTTCTTGGTCATATCTGTCTATACTCTTACTTGATTCCAAACCCAATACTTCCTAACTGCTTCTTGATTTCATCCTCCAAACGATGGCTTTCTGCAAAGAGTCCGCTGAGTTCTGAGGTCAGGCGCTGCATATTTTCTGCAAAAGGTTCTCCGTCATCTTCTTGCTCTGCTATGCCTCCAAAGCATCATCTATCACCTTACCAATCTGTGGGGTATGTGCCGCCTGGGATATGAGTGCATCCTCAAAACCTATAGAGGTGGTATTATCTTTTTTTGCCATAAATTCCAAGTTTTAGGTTCCTAGTCAGAAAAAGTATTGCTTAGCAATATCTATGCCGCATCGAAGGCAGCATTATTGTTTGCAAAGATACAACATTCTGTTGAAACTCCAAAGAAAATAGGGGAAAAAAGTTGTCTTACCACCAGAAAGTCAAAAGTCAAAGTAACATTAAGCGAAAATCGAAAGTGTTAAAATGCTGAAGATTTTTCAATTAGTATTTTATAATATATATATATTATATATAATATATATATTATAATAGATAAAATTGACCTTAATGTTACTTTTGACTTTTGACTTTTGACTTTCGGTTTCCCCCATAAAATGGGCAAATCAGTGTCTTTTCCTGAATAAGGTTGACTCTTTTTAGGCCTTGTTCTTTAACATTTGCCTACCCGTACGGATTTGGTTGACTGCCTCGTCTGAGTACAGTTGACTACTTTCACTGGAGAGGTTGACTCTTTTCCTAAGAACGTAGACTTCATACGGATATTGTTTACTTTTCATCTGTTTTTATTTACTTTGTACTGAAAAGGTTGACTACTCCCGGGCGCAGCCAGACCTATGAAAAACACTCAGGGGGTGCCCAGCGGCAGGGGGCAGACAGCCCCCGAGAGCCCTCCCGCAGGCTTCCACATGATTCGCTGTGGGCCTTGCTCCTGATGAGCCTCAGTGGGAGTCTTCATGCCGATGCTGGAGTGTGGGCGGGTGTTGTTATAGAAGGCGATGAAGCCGGATATACGCTCCAGCGCATCATGGTACGTCTTGAAGCGCTTCTCGCGGTAGATCACCTCCGTCTTGAGGATGCCGTTAACACGCTCCGCAATAGCGTTATCAGTGGGCTTGTAGTCCTCTGTCATGCTGATTTTGATGCCGTACTTCTTCAGTTCGTCCGTATAGGCATTACAGCAGTACTGTACGCCTCTGTCAGAGTGATGGATGAGTCCTTTCAACTCATCTGCCGTAGCCTGCGAGACGGCCATCCTGAGGGCCTCGAGCGTGTGTTCCGCCTCCAGCGTCTCGGACAGGCACCAGCCCACGATCTTGTGCGAATAGGCATCCGTCACCAGGTGCAGGTAACAGCAGTCGTCAACCAGGTCGATGTACGTGATGTCGCTTACCCAGAGTTGATTGGGGCGTGTGGGCACGAAGCCGCGGATGAGGTTCTTGTACTTGTGGTATCGGTGGTTCGAGTTCGTCGTGTGACGAGGCTTGGGGCGCTTCTGCGTCAGCTGGAAGTCACGCAGCAACTGGAGGAACGCATCGCGTCCGGGCACCCAGTCGCAAAGGAATATCCGCTTCGACATAAGCCACAGCTTGTAGTAGCCGATACCGGGATCCATCTGGCGGATCTGCTTCACTGCGTCCACGATGCGCATGACGCGGAAGAGGTATTCCTCATCACGCTTCTGCCTCTTGTAATAGGCCTGTTTGCTCCGGTCAAGCAGCTCACAGCAATACGTTATAGGATAGCCCGTATTGCCGTTCAGGCGCTCTACTGCTTGACCCCAGCTTTTTTTCGCACCTTGATGCCTTGCTCCTCGATGACGTCGATGAGCGTGTTAAGCGCCAGGTTCTTGTCCTGACTGTACTTCAGCTGCTTCTCAAGTTTCTCAATCTGCTTGCGCTGAGCCTCTACCAAGGCCGTCAGTTCTGCTACGTTATGAACCTCTTCCTTTGCCATCTCATTATCCATTTGTACGGTTTCAAGGGGCAAAGATGCACATTTTTCGTGAATTTCCAAAGGACTTAGGCAGGAATGTATCCAACTGGACAGCAAATTTGTACTCGGAAGGTTGTATTTCAAGGCAATTTCCTTCCGTGACTTGCCACTTTGCATGTACTCAATGCAAATACTGCGTTTCAAACCGCGACTGAATTTTTGTTTTCCCATAATCTTAAATGAATTTAATTATTTAACATTTAAGGCTTTGTGGAAGTCAACCTATTTCAGGCCGAGACACAGGAAAAATTATAGAGAGAGCAACTTTGTTAAAATCCTTAAACGACTGTTAATCGAGGTCAGAAATCAGAGGGTATAAAACAGAAATCTAACCCCCTCCCGATCATTCCCGAGCAAAGCTCGCCCGCTCGACCTTGGTCGCTTGCCTCAGCAAGAACCCGTAGCCTTTCCCCGAGGGGAGGAGAATAAGCAGGAAAGTAACATTTTGGTGGCGCGGCAGTACCGCGGGAGTTTACCCCCGGGTAAACTATGAGTTTGCTCCGAGTAAACAGGGAGTTTACTCGGAGCAAACAGGGGGTATTTTGCAAGTCAAAAATCACAGTCAACTTAATCAACCCATCCATACCATATCTTGGGTTGAGGCACTTTGGACAAGCCCAGCGGTTAGGCCGACCGGAACGAATTAAAGGAATCAGGGGGTCGGGAATCAGGGGATCGGAGAATCTGATCACACTCTCCGACCCTGATGAAGACTGCTAAGTAGGCCAGTTAGCTATGCTATATAGGCTAGTTAGCTATGCTAAATAGGCCAGTTAGTGATATGATAACACTTAGTAGAGACTTAGCGTGTGTTAGGAACAACGGGGACAGGTGTGTTTCATTGAAAGAGATCACGGGGTTCTTCCGATTATTTTCTTGAGCCCGCCACCGCTTCGATGATTCATGGGTGACACGGTGCCTGTCCCAGATATCGTTCACATCCACGTCCTGGTTGTCGAGCCAGTCGCTCAAGCCTTTGTCATTGCCTCTATTAGCCATCTCCTTCATCTTTGTGACGAAACTGTTGAAGCTCGTCAGCAGTTCTTCGACGAGCGAAGCGGCAAGCCGATTACCTCGTAGGTACTGCGCTCAATTGAAATTACTTCCATGTCTGTTTAGTTTTGAAATTTGGGCAAAGGTACATCTTGATCTCCAGAGAGGCTCATTCTGAAAATTTCTTATTGTGAAATAACAATTCATGGAAACAAAACCGAATGTCTGCCGAGCTTGCTCATCAGAAAGCAGACAAGCATCTTTGTGTGGCACTACACAGAAAAGTGCGTATTAGGCTACACCCTTCTACGGGAACTGTTTGTGGCATTGGAAACAGGAATCTATGCAGAATATTGCCTTATCAAGAGAAAAGACAAAAGAAAAACACCCCAACATGAAGGGCGTTTTTACTTTCATATGATACTAAGCGGCTTCTCTTAGTTTTTCTTGACTCTCTGGAGTGTTTCGCTTAGTCCACAAGACACATTTTGCTCCTTTTATTTCCAATGCATTTATGTACTCTTCCTTTATCTCTTTTTCGTCGTCATTTATAAATGCCAGTCCAAGTAACTCCTTACCAGAGACCTTTTCACGCGTTTCCTTAATGTCATTCCAACTAAACAGGAAATTCGGTACATTTATCTTATTCAACGTATTAAACGATTTTATCACCATTTCCTTGCTACGACCTGCAATCTGGAAATCAAATGTGAACTCTAAACCAGAGCTTCCTTTGGTAATGAACTGAGGGGTATAGACTATTTCCTGTTCGTCCAAGAAGTGTCTGACATCCTCCTTAAACAATGCCGCAACCGTGTTCTTTGCCATAACTTCCATATCGGTAATCTCAGATATGGCACAAATCAAATTGTGTTTCTTTTGAGCAAAATCTTTCGCAGTAGCTGACGTGACTAGTTCGTTTCCTTCTTGTTGAATACCATAATTGGTTAGAATAAAGTCCACCCACTCCTTGCGTCTGGGGGAACGTGAAATGGTTACACCAGCAAGTTCCAAATTAGACAAAGTCATTCCATCGTCCGATAAATGGATAACACCACTATTATCCATTTTCATATAAATTTCAATCGGGTCGTTAAACATGCCTAGGAATGGGGTTGTAACAACACTCCATCCTGTCGTTTCATCAGACTTGCTGATGGTTCTTTCTCTTAACCAATGATAATATTGATCTATACTTTCATCAACCCAATTCATATCAGCATTGTTTGAATGTTTATATTTGTCTTGACATTGATGACTTTTGCGAACTCCAATATGGCATTCTTTATAGTCTCAGTCTTATCAGCCTCTATTATCTTTGTTTCAATAGAACTATCCGTTATGGGTATAGCCCATGCTAACGGCCTGTATCCATCTACATAATAATGTATATGACTTTCATTGTCAAACCATCTTCCGACATATGGCAAGAACTTCTCTGGTAAATCTTCTTTTGCGATTTGAGGATTCTGATGAGGCCCATTATAGTCTATACGCAACAAACCAATATTACTGTCTTCGTCTTGAACATGGAGACTTAGCTTTATCAC
>JAEEGG010005098.1_pt1 | contig 31456 bp, 24 predicted proteins | sample 9134161 | NCBI WGS metagenome assembly JAEEGG01 (sample SAMN16246543, study PRJNA631951) | gut metagenome | biome: gut microbiome; feature: rumen; material: CR-attached | host: Bos | place: Iran: Karaj | collected 2018-10
ATTTCGCATTCTCCTTCAATAAGAGGGCTTTCAAGGGCTATGTCAATGGCTTCCGAGTAATAAACGTCCCGGCGATGGAGGCTCCTGGCTACTTCTATTTCAACAGTACCAGCCCGTATCGTTTCAGTGGAATCAGCAATGTCCGTCTCTGCGAGGGTGCGGTTCCTCTCTACGACCGCCTCATCAACGACGGTAAGATAGTCAGCTATAACATTACCTTCGAGACCGGAAAGGCCGAGCTGAAACAGGAATCCATAATCGAACTCCAGCGCATTGCTGCCCTGATGGAGCAGTATCCGGACCTCGCATTCGAAGTCGTAGGCCATACTGATAATACCGGCTCGGACAAGGTCAACGATCCGCTCAGCCAGCAGCGCGCAGAGACTATAGTCGCCGCTCTGGTCGAGCTCGGTATCAACGAAGCGCGCCTCACCCCGGTAGGTAAGGGCTCGCACGAACCGCTCGTTTCGAACAAAACACCCGAGGGCCGCGCCAAGAACCGCAGAGTTGAATTCATTAAGAAATAACCGCATATGAAAAAGATAATAGTTACTCTTGCAGCTCTTGCCCTTCTTATTCCGGCCAGTGCTCAGAACAAGGCCAATAAGATAATTTCCCTCACTCCGGCGCTGCCTACTGTAAAGGATCTGTTGGAAGATTTTAAAGAAGACGGTACTCCGTACGACGAATACAAAGGCCCTGGCGGGAAAGCGTTGGAGCTATTTCTGGATAAGCACAAGGATGCCGAAGACATAATCAGGGAACTGCCTTCAGAGTATACTCCGGATGTCTCGTCTCTCGGAAAAATGACTCCGGGTTCCGCTAAGGGAGCAGCGATGGGCCGTATGTCCGGAATGGGCCTTAGCGCCGCTGACATCCAAAAACTCCAATCTGGCGAGCTCAGCGAAGAAGAGCAGCTTGCCTTTGCAAACAAAGTGATGAAAGCCCAAGGCGGCCCGACTTCAAGTGATCTCGAAACGATCAGCAAGATGATGGAAGCCCAGAACGCAGGCGCTAATCCTGAGCAGGCGGCAGAGATAGGAAAACAACTTTCTACATACCAGTCCCGAGGCGCCTCCGGTAAAGGCAAGAAATCAGGCATACTACAACTTAATGAGATGGACCGTACTCTTCTCGATGCTTTCAAAGAAGGCGACAATCGTAAGGAAGAGGCCCGTCAGAGAGGTTGTGAATTGTACGATAAAAAGTACAGAGGCCAGGTGATAGAGATTGAGAAAGGTATTCACCAGGCTATTATGGATGGTGCATTGGATGAGTTGCCCGCTCCCGGAACGGAAGCCCGCTGCGAGGCGGCAGCAAAGCGATTCCATGCGCTCAAAATGCAGGAATTCGCAATCGAATGCAAGTTCTATGAGGAGTATCTCCCTATCTGGAGAAACGCTATCGCAGGTGCGATGCAGTACTACAAGACCGATGTCATGAAGCTCTCCGAGGAAAGGGAAGCCTTCCGCGCCCAGCAGTTCGCTCAGACAGGAAGCACTGAGTTTATGGCTCCTGCCTTTACCCCGGACGCGGTGGCCCAGCAGTATTTCGAGATTGCTAAAGACATCGCTGATTACAAACTTGAATTACCGGACGATTCGGTATCAATGGAATGATAAACTTGAATAGACTATTTACTTTGGCGGCAACACTCTTCCTGAGTGTCGCCGCCTTTGCTCAGGGCCGTCTGGTCTCTACTCCGATAGTCGAAGCTATAGAGAGCGGAAAGTTCTATATGAAGGTCTCGCTGGACCTGGGCGGCAGGAAAGCTACCGTAGAGATGGCGTCCCGCGCCGGGGTGACTATGAGCCGAACCTCGATGGCCGGGATAGATGCCGTGACCCTCTCAGTCGGCGAGACTGTCTATCAGCTAGACGAAAAGAAGAAGACCTGGAGTGCCGGAATGGGGATGGCCCAGGCTCCCGGCCAGATGACCTTCGTCCGCCAGGGAACTTGCAAGGTCGGCGGAAAGAGCGGCTGGTACTTCGACGAATATACCTCGGACGGACAGACTATAACCTTCTACTATAATTCTGATAAGGTCGCAATTATCGACCTGGGAGATCCTCAGATGGGCCCGGCGGCCCTGCAGTCGTTCAGCCCGACCATCCCGAAACATATGTACTTCTGCGTCGGGAATGATTGGACGGGAGAGGGGATAGCGCCGCCGCGCTGCGCTTCCCGCTGGACGGATAACGGCCCGGCGATGGAGCTCGCCTGCGGAGTCAATCTCGCTTCGGTCGCGATCAGCGGGAAGCAGTCCGGCGGCGGCGTTCCGTCTGGCAGCCTGTCCGCTACGCCCGAGGTGACGGTAGCCCGCTCGGACATGAAAGTGACCGAAGATGGCATACGCAAGGCCTTCGAACAGCTCCAAAAGGAGTCCGAGGGCAAGACGGCCGAGCAGGTTAAGCGCGACATCCTGGACTTCAACGGCACAGCTAATAATATGATGCTGTTCGGCGTCGTGACGGGCGAGATGATCGAGATGGCGATCGCGCGCTGCCGGGTCTACCCGCACCCCTCTCTTCTTACGACTACCGGCAACATGCTGCTGGTGGCGGAGGAGCCGAAGCAGGCGCTCGAGTACTTCGAGGTCGCCTCGAAAGCACAGCCGGATTTCGAAGAACCGCTCTACGGCCAGCTCGAATGCCTGATGGACCTCGGGCAGGTCGAGAAGGCCCGCAAGGTGGTCCCCAAGGTCATCGAGGTCGCCGCAAAGCGGCGCAAACCGGACGGCAAGGCATGGCTTTACAAGGCCATGCTCACGACGCAGACCGACCCCTTAGGCGCAGCGGCCGCCCTGTTCAAATCGCTCTCGCTGGGCTACTTCAACGAGAACACGGTCAGCCTTATCAGTTCGCTGCTGGCCGGGCTTGACCAGGCGGAGATGACGGCCTCCCTCGACGAGCAGGACTTTATGGGCATAGTCAATCAGGTATTCACGCCTGAGAATCTGGAGAACATCCGTAAGGGAGTCACCTATGGCGACGACGATTTCTTCCCGGCCGACGACGCCGGATTCAACGCCACTCCCGCCGGCGATCTGGAGGCCAACAGAACCAACAACGCCCGCATAGCCCGCGATTATGAGACACGCTCGTCTAAACACTGGGCCAAGGCCGAGAAGGCGGCCCAGAAAGGACCGGCCATCGGCCTGCTTACCGCGATGGGGGCAGTTTATCTGCCCGACAATATGTCAAGCCTGATCGATGCGGCGAAGCAGAGGCCCGAGGTTCTGCAGGCTGTTAGAGCCAGCTCCGACGCCCGTAAAGGGATTGAGAAGATCAATCTCCCCGAGGCTGTTCGGGCCGGTCTTGAGACTTCGTACGAGAGGCTCACCAACGCCCTTTGTACCGAATACGGTGTCGATGGCTTCTACCTGCCTGACGCCCGCGCGTACTGGTGTATGAAACTCCTGGAGCGTTACTACAAATACTGTCTCGATTATGCCTACGGCACTTTCGGCAGTTTCGATGACCAGACCCGCACCTTCCACGGCTACCTGCCCGAGGGGCTCAAGACCTATATACTTGCCTGCGTAAAGCGCACCGACAAAGACATCTCTCTCAACGAGGCGATGGACAAGCGGCAACAGAAGGCGGCTTTGAAACTTTACAAACAATGCCTCGGTGAATTCGACGCCTGGTGCGATGCCCACCCCGATGCATCGGATGCCGCTATCGAACGCGCCCAGAGGCGCATTTTCAGGCCTTACCGCATAATGACAGAAGTTACCCATCCGCTTGAGCACCTGAACCAGATAGAGGTGGTTTCCGAGACCGAAAAGGCCAACGCATATGTCACGTATTACAACGGGACTATCAGGCCTGTTCTGGCAGAGTGGTGGAAGGATATCTCGAAGTACTGTTCATACTGCTGCGACGGCAAAGTCAGTGACTATTTCTGGTACAGAAATCTGGCACTTATGTATTCCGAATACTCCGCCACTTTCGCTGCTAAAGCGACTGCGGGCGATATGCTGCATCAGGCCCGAGTAATAATACTCAAGGCTGAAGCAGACATCAAGGAAGAACAGTGGGAGGATCATCAGGAGGCGATAGCCGAACACGAGCAGGAGGAACAAGACGCCCGCGACCTGGCCGAATTCCTGGGCAAGCAATGGCATGGTCTGAGCGACCTCTATATCTCGATGCAGACTCCTCTTGGCGAGATCAGTTTGGGTCTGAAGGAGGGTAAGTTTGGCGTCCATCTCGATATAGATAAAGCATATGAGAAACCAGTTCCTCTGGATGCCGAGCCGGTTAAGACTTTGCTGGGGAGCGAGAGCATGGACCAGTATATGATGAACGTTCTGAAGGGAGAAGCAGGGAAATGGATAGGGAAAGGAGTGGGCGATATTGAACTTGCCTCCAGACTTGCTTCAGGCAATCTGATTGCCGTAAAGGAAAAAGAGCAGGTCGAGATAAGCCGCGATTCTGCAGGAAACTATCATTTCAAAGAACGTGAGAGCACCAATTACGATCTGGCCGGATATGCCAACGTAACAACAGAAAATATCCAGGTCGGAAGAATTGACGCACGCAGAGATGTTATTACCTACGGCTTCGGTGGATTCTTCTCGGCTTCAATGGGAAGTACAATAGTTAGATAATAATATGAAACGGTTTTTACTTTTACTTGCATTGGCGGCGGGCATCGTAGCCCGAGCTCAGGATGAACCGGAACCGCCGGGATGGTTCAATGTATCCAAGCTGGCGTTTGTCGCAAACAAAGGCACTGATCCGACTAAAGCTCCGATCCAGTATATGTTGTTTGCCGATAAGACAGTGAAGGAGAATGAGGAACTGTTCAATCAGTATCTTGCCTTGATGGAAGAGATAAGCCAGGAAGACAAGAATCAGGTAATTCCTGAAACTCTCAAGATACAGGAAGAGGCGATTAATGAGTTGCGCCAGAATCTGAAAGATAACCCTAACCCCGAAATTCAGGCCGCTCTGAATGAGATGGTCAGAGAATTCGAGAGGCAGAAAAGCGAGGCTCTTGCCGAGCATGTAAAGCCTTCGAAGAGTTATACCTACGATCCGGCTACTATCCTTCGCAGGCTTAAGGCGATAGCTGTAAATCAGAAGATTTACTCCGGTTACTGGGAGTTAGGAAACGGCCTCTATAGTGTTATCGAGGCGCCCCGCAGCTGCAATCTTGAGGAGGATGACAAATATACCCACACCAAGATCAATTTCGCCGAGGAAGACCGCTACAAGTGGGGCATAATCGACGAAAACGGCCGCCAGATCCTTCCTTACAAGTATAGCTGGGCAAATGCATATGCTATGTTTCCGGACGCTTTCCCAGACCTTGATATGATTTTCCTCTATAAGCAGGATCCCGACGGCAGCGTCCACGCAGGAATCGTTGGCTATCGCGGTCAGGTTCGCGTTCCGTTTATCTATGACGATCAAAACGGCGTTTACCACGGCGAGGATATCTTCTCTTTCTCGAAGAACGGTAAGTTCGGCCTCGTAAATGTCAAGACCGGCAGGGAAGTCCTTCCGTTCGAGTATACCACCTTCAGCCGCATTGCCGGCGGCTGGCTGGTCAGCAAAGACGATCAGTACTACGGAATGGTCAGCATCAATACCGGTAAGGTTATAATACCTCTTAAGTACCGGGATCTCTGGAGCGACAGTGAGCTTTCTTTCATTACTTATGATGATAAGATAGACTATTACGACGACTATGGCCATCTGATCCGTACGGAAAAAGCCCCTACTTACGACGATTAATACGAATAGATATGAAACGCATTCTTTTACTCATCGCTGCAGCGGCACTTATGGTGCCCTGCGCAGCTCAGAACAAGGCTCTTGAAAAGACTCTTGGCGACAAATTCGCTTTTGCCGGTCTTGAGAGCGCTAAACTGGTCCCTGCATTTGCAACAGAAATCAGCGAACTGAAAACAGATCCACGCAGCGAAAGCAAACCGATGAAAGACGAGGTTTTCTTCTACTCCGGTTCGGATATCACAAAGATCCCCGCAGCCAAGGTCCAGGCTTACCTTCAGAATGTCTATGCCGCTGTAAAGAAGGCGGCGGACGGCGGGGTCGTCTATAAGGCGAAGGGCTACGCCGGCGATCAGCTCGGCGAGCAGATTACCGCCGCCCCGACGACCGACAAGCCCGCCGCTACCGTGATGTATCTTTACCAGCACAACGGTGTATGGTTCAACATCTCGGTCGGCCACAAAGCCTACTTCCGCAAGTTCAAGAAGGACTACGGCGAGAAGTGGATAGGTGTAGGCGTTACCGTCAAGGAGATGCTCGGAGCAGTAGAATAATTCTCTAAAAGAGCATAAAAAGAAAAACCCGCTGAGAATTCAGCGGGTTTTTTGTGGTGCTGGGAAGAATCGAACTGAAAATAACAGACGGTAAACAACCGCAAATAAATTCTCGTAACTTCCGAAAACACAACATTTTGCAGAAATATTTGCGAATTAGAAAGTAATACGCTAACTTTGCGTGTAGTAAAAAAGTGGGACGGAAGTGGGACGGACTGGGACGGAAGCCCAGGAGCGTCCCAGATTAACCCCAAAATCGCCCTCTCACGTAGCTACAAGGCCGATTTCCCAACTGGGACGGACAACCCAAAACCCCTGGTATTACTACGTAATACTGAACACTACACCGGAAGCCAAAAAGGAAGCGTATGAAGATCAGATTCTACCTCAAAAAGAACGACATCAACAAGTCGGGAGAGTGCCCCATCAGGGCCGACATAAACATCCGCGGCACCCGCCTGCAGAAGCTCATCGGCTACACCTGCAGCGCCGACAAATGGGATGACGTCAAAGAGCAGGTCAAGCACGGCGCCATCAATAAAGAAGGCAAGGACTACCGCGTCATCAATTCCCGCATCGCGGACATCCGCACCCACTTCACAACGTACGACCTCACCCTGGATGACAAGCCCACTTCGGAGGCTATGCTGAAGGAGTTTCAGAAGGTCATGAACAAAAACGCAGCAAAGATCGCCGCCATCAGCAGCAAAGACAGCGAGGAGGTCATCGAAAAGAAGGTAGCGGCTGCTGAGGAAAAGGAGCCTAAGGTGAAGGTAAAGCCGGCCGTTGACTACATGGACGAATTCATCAACGAAGAGAGCCGCATCAAAGAGTGGAGCATGGAGACACGCAAGATGGTCAAGTCCCTCAAGAACCACCTGAATAAGTTCAAGAAAAACGTGGGCCTGGACTTCTATGACCAGAACGGCATCGACAAATTCATCAATTACCTCCGCTCCACTGCCGGCCTGGAGGAGAGTTCAGCCGAAAAAGTCTACAAGAACCTCGCCTGGTTCCTCCGCTGGGCCATACGTAAGAAATACACGCAGGTGCGCGATATAGAGTCCTACGAGCCCGTCTTCAAGACCGTCAAAAAGCCCGTCATCTTCCTCACGCAGGACGAATTGGACAAAGTCTTCAATCTCGAGATTCCCAAGACCGGCACCAAGCTCAAACTCCACGATATGAACGGCAAGGAGTACGAGAAGAAAGTCATCGAGCACGAAGGCATGTCCATCGCCCGCGACCTCTTCTGCTTCTGCGCATTCACCAGCCTCCGCTACTCCGATGTCGTTGAGGTCAGGCGAACTGACATCCACGATGGCGTCCTAACCATCACCACCCAGAAGACCCACGACCGCCTGCCCATCGTCCTCCACCAAAACGCTCTGGCTATCCTGGAGAAGTACAAAGACAAAGAATTCCCCGGCAACCGCGCCCTCCCGTACATGACCAACCAGCAGATGAACCGCTGCCTCAAAGACCTCTGCGAGATCTGCGAATTCAATACGCCCGTCAAGATCACCCTCTACCGCAACGGAGTACGGCACGATGACGTCTTCCCCAAATGGTCCCAGGTTGGCACCCACACCGGCCGCAAGACCTTCATCTGCTTCGCCCTCTCCAACGGCATCGCACCTGATGTGGTCATGAAGTTCACCGGCCACTGCGACTACAAGTCCATGCGCCCCTACATCGACATCACCGAATCCGCCAAGAAAGACGCCATCAAGAAGATGGAAGAAGCCTTTAAGAAGAAATAGTTTTGAAATTTCCATTAAAAAGTGGTATCTTTACCACCAATTAGCAAACATTTTGGTCTATGAAGTACCTCAACATAGCAAAAGCCATTGAAGCCTGGCGCGCTATCCAGCCCCTCTCCGAGAGGGACCGCGAGCGCTTGAGCCGCAAGTTCACCGTAGATTTCAACTTCAATAGCAACCACATTGAAGGCAACACTTTGACCTATGGCCAGACGGAACTCCTGCTGCTTTTCGGCAAGGTCGTCGGCGAAGCCGAAATGAAAGATCTGGAGGAGATGAAAGCCAGCAACGTCGGCCTCAAGATGATGCAGGAGCAGGCTCTCATCAAAGAAATGCCTCTCACGCAGAACTTCATCCGCCAGCTCCATAAAGTGCTGCTCCGCGAGGACTACACCGTTTATCGTGAGCTCCCCGGTGGCCAGCAGACCAGCTACGTCATCCACGCCGGACGGTACAAGACCCGTCCGAACAGCGTGATTACCCGCTACGGAGACCGCTTCGAATACGCTTCACCGGAAGAGACTCCCGCCCTGATGGCCGACCTGGTGGACTGGTACAACGAAGAAGAAGCCAAGGGCAAACTCAGCCCCGTTGAGTTGGCGGCTCTCTTCCACTACCGCTACATACGCATCCACCCCTTCGAGGACGGCAACGGCCGTATAGCCCGCCTAATTGTCAACTTCATCCTGGCACGTCACGACTACCCGATGATTGTAGTGCGCAGCCGCGGAAAGAAAGAATACCTGGAGGCTCTCCACCAGGCCGATTTGGAAGTAGGTGCAACGCCCAGCATCGGCGCACACGCGCCCCTTGACCGCATCCGTCCCTTCTCAAAATACTTCACGGCCCTGGTGGCGGAAGAGATATACAACGACGTCCGCTTTGTCACCGAGCCGAATGAAAACGTCTGGTGGTACGATGGCCAGCGAGTCGAATTCCGCACGCCGAATTACGCCAAGATTCTCCGGATCATGCAGAGCCAGCCTTCGGTTACCATTGACGGCTTGAAGGAAGAACTCGGCATCAATAAATCCGCGGTCCAGCGCCTTCTGGGCTCCCTCAAAGAAAAGGGATATATTGAGCCTGCCGGAGAAGGTGGAGGCTGGCGAGTTCTCATCACTCCGTCGATGTAAATCGCTCAAAAATTCGTTTTCCCATAGCACCACGTGATAATGGCCCCCCAGACCCCTGGAGGGCCATTGTTGATAACTTTTCCACCACATTCTATTACAGTCTCTTGCATACACGAGGCAAAAATTTTAATTTTGTAATCGGTATTTGACCCCAACAAACACAAAAGCTAATATGAGAATTCCGACGGCCAATTTTGGAAACGAGCCGGTGGGCGCGACGCAGCGACTCACCGCCGTGCCGGACGCCCGCAACGGAGCCACGAGGATTCTCATGGAGGTCAAATAGCCCACAGCTCCCGCCAGGGGGCAGAGCCTGACACCCTCCCGAGACCTCACCGCCTCGGGAGGGCCTTTTTTCACCATTAACCAAAACCAACCAATTGAGTATCAATGAGTAAGCAAAACGGATAGGAGCATAATGTGCCAATGGATACGCTGGGAAGCATAATCGAGGTCATACGGGACTATTTGAACAGATGCGTCAAATGCAGCAAGTGCAGGCAAGGAACCTGCCCCTGGATCTGCAATTTCCTGACACCTGAAGCCTCCGCTATTACCGAAAATGCCGACCAGAAAACCACCCACGAAGCACGCGCGATGGCCCTCTACGAGATGGCCGGATGCCCCTGCGAACAGCAGCTTACCTTCGACGATTTCATCGACCGGATTGACAGTTTCGCCTCCAAGGCCAAGATGCCCGAGAACGGTGCCGAACTCTTCGCCACCCTCCGTACCCTCGAGGAATTTCCCTCCCGTCTCGGCCGCATGACAAAAGGCGCCCGTCTCGCCTTCGCCGACGCCATCTACAGCGCCATAGAACACACCCTCGCCGCCCTGGACTACTACTATCTCCGAAACGGCCACTGCATCAAAGAACTCCTGCAGCAGGTCCATCCCAGCTACGACCGCGAGGAAATGTTCAAGCTCACCGGCAAGATCAAGTCCTTCACCGACAAACTCATCAAGAAAGCCAAGCCCCTGAAGTGGGACGAGGAAGCTATCGACGACCAGCCTGCCACCGACCCTGTTAGGACAGCCACCGCCGACATCCCGACTGAGCTCTCCAGTCCCGAGGCCATGCGCTACTGGCACCGTGCCCAGGAAGCCCAGCTCCTGGACAACCACTTCCATTTCATCGGAACCAAAACGGAGCTAACCGTCTTCGTCGCCACCTTCTCCACGGCCCTCTTCAAGGAGATCCGCTGGTCACCCTTCGACCAGTGGCAGCCCTACCGTAATTACGCCAAGACTTACTGCGAATACAACAACCGCAAGAACCAGAAACTCACGCCCAAGATCCAGACAATCATGGACGTCTTTCGGGCGTAATCACCCGATTACCTGACATCACGTAATGGGTTACCGTAAGCCTCACGGTAATCCATATTTTATTGATAGTCAAGTCGTTTCCTTTGCAGCCAGATACATCATTAACAAAGGAAACGTTATGAAAACAGACCCTAAATCCTACATCCTCCACCTCACTGTCGAGGAATTCATCGAAGTTCTCAAAGAGAACCTGCCCGCCCTGGAAGTCCAGGCCCAGCCTCAACCTGCAGCAGCTGCCGAAGCCAAAGAAGGCCCCACCTTCACCGGCCGTCTCGTCTACGGCATCAAAGGCATCGCCGACCTGTTCGACGTCTGCAACAAGACCGCCAGCGAATGGAAGAAGAGCTGGCTCAAGCCTGCCATCAAACAGGAAGGCCGCAAGATCATGACCGACGTCGAGTACGCCCTCAAACTCTACGGCCAGAAACGTCCCCAGCAGCCCCAGGCATAACCCTATGAAACCCCGCAGCAATGGAAGACAACCCCATCCAAGCTCTGGCAGCTGAAGGCCGGAAGGCCCAGGCACTGCCCATCAAGATTGGCGCCCTTTCCGTCAAGCGGGCCAATCAGTGGGTTGAGGAATCCCTAACCAGGCCCGACCCACGCTTCTTCTGTGGAGGCCTCATCGTCGAGAACGAGAACATTGTCCTCTTCGCCGTATCCAACGCCGGCAAGTCCATTTTCGCCACACAGCTGGCCGAAGAGATTGCCGCCGAAGAGCCCGTCCTCTACATCGACTGCGAGCTCTCCGACAAACAGTTCCAGCTCCGCTACACCGACACCGAGCTCGGCATCCGCCACGTCTTTCCGGAAAACTTCCTCAGGGCAGAGATCGACCCGGAAGACATCGACGGCTCCGACATGGACAAAGCCATCCTCTCCAGCGTTGAGGAGGCAGCCAAATTCGGCATCCGCAAGATCTTCATCGACAACATAACCTTCATCGCCCGCGACTCCGAGAAAGCCTCCGCCGCCTCCGAATTCATGAAGCGCCTGGTGAAACTCAAGAAGACCCTCGGCCTCACCATCATCGTTCTGGCTCACACGCCCAAGGTTCACGGCTACCAGGTAATGTCCCAATACAGCCTTGCCGGCAGCGCCCAGCTCATCAACTTCTTTGACAGCGCCATCGCCATTGGCCTCTCCGCCGAAAACAAGAACTACCGCTACGTCAAGCAGGTTAAATACCGCGCAGGCGAGAAGCACTACGACGCCTCCAACGTCCAGGTCTACGAAATCATCAAGGAAAACGGCCGCACCTTCTTCGACTTCATCAAGCCCAGCACCGAAGCCCAGCAGATTGGTGAGACCATTGGCGACGCCCTGGAAGTTCCGGAAGACGTCAAGCAAATTGCCGACCTCCACGCAAAAGGCAAGACTCTTCGTGCCATCGCCGAGGAACTGAACGTCTCCCTGGGCCTCGTCCAGCGCCGTCTCAAGAAAGCCGAGAAAATGGGCTACAAGCCTGTATCGAATGTATCGGATGTATCGGCCGTATCGGACTCCGAAAATGAAGAAGAACCCGATTCACCAGTCCAGCAAGAATTATGGAATACGCCTACAGATTAGCACCTTACAAGGGCAAGGCGTCCCGTTTGACCTGCCCTGCCTGCAACCGGCCGCACTGCTTCAGTCCCTACGTCGATGATGCCGGCAACGTCCTCGATCCCACCGTTGGCCGATGCGACCACGAGTCCTCCTGCGCCTATCACAAGACGCCGGCCGACTACTTCAAAGAGCACCCGGAACTCAGGGAGCCTGACTGGCGCTGGCAACGGCCGCCTCAACTGCAATCTACGCCAAAGCAACGCCAGATTGCCCCAGCTCCGTCCAAGCCAGCGAACTACCTTCCGGACGACATCGTCCGCAGGACTCTCCGCCTCAACCCGCGCAGCTTCCTCCTGCAGTTCCTCCAGACGCTCTTCGACGAGCAGACCATCGTCCGCCTGGTGAACGAGTACCGCATCGGCGTCACCAAAGACCTCTCCGCCATCTTCTACCAGATAGACGAGAGCGGCCACTGCCGCGCAGGGAAGATTATCCGCTACAATCCCGCGACTGGTCACCGCATAAAGGATGCCTCCGTCCCCGTGGACTGGGTGCATACCCGCCTCAAAAAGAGTGGCCACCTTCCGGAATCCTGGCAGCTCACCCAGTGCCTCTTCGGCCAGCATCTCCTGCGCACGCGACCGGATGCAACCGTCTGCCTGGTTGAGGCTGAGAAAACCGCCGTCATCTGTGCCGGCTTCCTTCCGGAATTCCTCTGGCTGGCCACCGGCGGCAAAGGCCAGCTGGGAGACCGGCTCGATGCCCTCTACGGCCGACGTGTCATTGCTTATCCTGACATCGACGCCTTCGACACCTGGACCGCCAAACTCAAAGAGAGACCCTGGCTCTCCATCATGGTGTCCGACTATCTCCAGATCACCGCAACTGACCAGGAACGCGCCTCAGGGGCCGATATCGCAGACCGACTAATCGCGTATCGTCTATCCGGCAAGCCGATAAACATACCGATACACCCGATACAGCCGATACAAGCGATACTATCGCAACCCGAAGTCGCCGCCCTCATCGAAGACCTTGACCTTCAAATCACTTCAATCCAACTAATACCTCAACAAAATGAAGATTCTAATTGACAATGGCCACGGAGTAGAGACTCCTGGCAAACGCTCTCCGGACGGACGCTTCCGGGAGTATGCTTACAACCGCCTGATTGCCCGCGCCATCGTGGAGCACCTGCAGTGCAGGGGGTATGATGCCTCCTTGGTCGTTCCGGAGGAAGAAGATATCTCCTTGGAGGAACGCTGCAGACGCATCAACCGCATCGCCATACGTCACGGACACGAACCCAACGACACCTTCGTGGTGAGTATCCACGTCAATGCAGCCGGCAGCGGCGCAATGTGGCACAACGCCACCGGCTGGAGCGCTTACACCTACCCGGGCCATACGGAGAGCGACAAGCTGGCCACCTGCCTGTACAAAGCCGCTCAGAAGCATCTGCCTGGCCACCGACTCCGCACGGACTATTCCGACGGTGATCCGGACCTCGAGAAGCCCTTCTACATCCTGAAGCACACGTACTGCGCGGCAGTCCTGACAGAAAACGGATTCATGGATTGCGAAGTCTCGCTCAAATTCCTGGAATCCGAGGAAGGAAAGAAGGCCATCGTCGCTCTCCACGTGGAGGGAATCATCGACTACGTGAGCAATTTCCAGTAGTAAAGACGTTTTTTACTTTTCGTCCTGCCGATTTCAAGACCCGGCAGGACTTTTTGTATTTTGCTGACGATATTAGTGACAACATCTTGTCAATCGACACTCCAAAATGCACTTTGTTACTCTTTCTTATACGTCTTTACAAGAAAATTAGTAAATTTGGAAATTATAAGCGCAACCCCATAATGGCAGATCTTGAAAAAGAGACTTCTCGCAGTTTCTTCGATAACATCAATTACAAGGTGGTCGATGACCTGCGGGTAACACTAAGAAAAGGCAGTAAGGTGAGCATCGCCTCCGCCTGTTTTTCCATATACGCATTCAACGAACTCCGTGAGCAGCTGGAGGGCCTTGATGAATTGCGCTTTATTTTCACGGCTCCGTCCTTCTTGAAGGAACGCGAATCCAAGCAGCGCCGGGAATTCTACATCCCCCGTATAGACCGCGAGCGCACCCTGTACGGCTCTCAGTTCGAAGTCCGCCTCCGTAACCAGCTCACCCAGAAAGCCATCGCCATAGAATGTGCAGAATGGATTCGCCAAAGAGTCCGATTCAAGTCCAACACTACCAACAACATCCTCCAGGGCTTCATCAACGTCAAAAGCGACAGCGTCTTCACATACACTCCAGTCAATGGATTCACAACCACAGATCTGGGCTGTGAGCGCGGTAACAATATGATGAACTTCGTCAACAAGGTGGACGGAGAAAATGCCAAACAATACCTCCGCGTTTTCAACGAGCTCTGGAATAACGAGAAAGACTTCGCCGACGTCACCGAAGAAATCATTGATCACATTTCCAACATCTACCGCGAGAATTCCCCGGAATTCATCTATTTCGTCACCCTCTACAACATTTTCAACGAATTCCTGGAGGACATCTCCGAAGATATCCTGCCCAACGAGGCCACCGGCTTCAAAGACAGTCAGATCTGGAACAAGCTTTACGACTTCCAGAAAGACGCGGCTCTGGCCATCATTTCCAAGCTTGAGAAATACAACGGCTGCATCCTGGCCGACAGCGTAGGTCTGGGTAAGACCTTCACGGCCCTGTCCGTCATCAAATACTACGAGACCCGCAACAAGTCCGTCCTGGTCCTTTGCCCCAAGAAGCTCTGCGACAACTGGATGACCTACCGCAATAACTACATCACCAATCCCATTGCAGCGGACCGGCTCTCATACACCGTCCTGTTCCACTCAGACCTGTCCCGCAACGGCGGTCTCTCCAACGGCATAGCACTCGACAAAATCAACTGGGGCAACTTCGACCTCGTTGTCATCGACGAATCCCACAACTTCCGCAACGGCGGCAAGCTCACCTGGGGAGACGATGACGAAGATCCACGCGAGAATCGTTATCTCCGTCTGATGAACAAGGTCATCCGTGCAGGCGTCAAGACCAAAGTCCTGATGCTCTCTGCCACGCCGGTCAATAACCGCTTCAATGACCTCAAGAACCAGCTCCAGCTGGCCTACGAAGGTGACGTCCGCCGTATGGACGACCTCCTCAACACGGAATCCTCCATCGATGACATCTTCCGCCAGGCGCAGAAATCCTATAACGTCTGGGCAAAGCTTCCCAGCGAAGAGCGCACTACGGACCGCCTTCTCGGAATGCTCAGCTTCGACTTCTTTGAGGTTCTGGATTCCGTCACCATCGCCCGCAGTCGTAAACACATTGAGGCATACTACGACACAGCAGCCGTCGGCAAGTTCCCGACCAGGCTTCCTCCTATATCCCGCCGCCCGTCCCTCACGGACTTGAAGAAGGCTATCAATTACAACGAGATTTTCAACCAGCTCCAGAAACTCAACCTGGCCATCTACACGCCATCTGAGTTCATCTTGGCGAGCAAAGCAGAGAAATACAAGCTCAATCCCGAAACCCACGGCGCCGGCCTTACGCTGGTCGGCCGTGAAATGGGTATCCGGCGCATCATGTGCATTCTCATGCTCAAGCGCCTGGAGAGTTCCGTCAATTCCTTCCGTCTCACTTTGGAGCGCGTCCTCAACCTCATTACCGCAACCATCGAGAAGATTGACAACCACGACACCTTCATAGACGTGGAGGAGGCCCAGGGCTATGACTTCGACATCGACGACTCCGAGAACGACGCCTTCATCGGCACCAAGAAGAACAAGATTGCCCTGGAGGATATGGACTATACCGCCTGGCGTCAGTATCTGGTGCGGGATCAGGAAGAGTTAGCTCTTACCAAGCTGATGCTGGACGACATCACTCCGGAGCACGACAGCAAGCTTCAGCAGCTCATCGAGGACCTCAGGAACAAGTTTGAGCACCCTATCAATGGTGACAACAAGAAGGTCATCATCTTCACCGCCTTCTCCGACACGGCCGTCTATCTCTACGACAATCTGGCCGGCCCCATCAAGGAGAAATACGGCATGGATACCGCTATCGTTACCGGTGACGTGGAGGCTCGCAGCACGCTCAAGCTCCGCGAGAAGTTGGACTTTAACAAAGTCCTGACACTCTTCTCGCCGGTCTCCAAAGAGAAAGCCTCCGTCTATCCCAATATCAACGAAGAGATTGAGGTCCTAATCGCCACTGACTGTATTTCCGAAGGCCAGAACCTGCAGGACTGCGACTACCTCATCAACTACGATATCCACTGGAATCCGGTACGAATCATCCAGCGCTTCGGCCGTATCGACCGTATCGGCTCCAAGAACGACGTCATCCAGCTGGTAAACTACTGGCCGGATATGACCCTCGACGAATATATCGATCTGAAGGGCCGCGTTGAGGCTCGAATGAAGGTCTCCGTTCTTACCTCCACTGGCGACGACAACCCTATCTCTCCGGAAGAGAAAGGCGACCTGGAGTACCGCAAGGCCCAGCTGAAGAAGCTGCAGGAGGAAGTCGTGGACATCGAGGAAATGAACAATGGCGTGTCCATCATGGACCTAGGCCTCAACGAATTCCGCCTGGATCTGCTGGAGTACATAAAGACGCACGAGGATGTGGAGCATACTCCTTTTGGCCTCCACGCTGTGGTGGGCCACAATGAGTACACGGAGCCTGGTGTCATCTACGTTCTCAAGAATCGCAACAGAGGAGTCAATATCGACAAGAAGAACCGGCTACATCCGTTCTACCTCATCTACGTCCGCAATGATGGCTCCGTGGTCATCAACCATCTTTCCCCGAAGGAGTTGCTGGATAAGTTCCGCAGTCTTTGCAAGGGCAAGAATTCACCGCAGACCGCCCTCTGTCACGCCTTCAACAAAGAGACAAAGGACGGCCTAAAGATGACCACTTACTCCAAGCTGCTGGGCGATGCTATTGGCAGCATCATCAACGTGAAGGAAGAGAGCGACCTGGATTCCTTCCTTGAAGGCGTACAGGGCGCCCTGTTTACCAAAGAAATTACCGGTCTCGATGACTTCGAGCTTATCTGTTTCCTCGTAATCAAATAGCTCATTGCCTATGCTGGGACTGCCGAAATCAACCGAACTTTCACAACAGCTTCCGAAGACTCGCATCTTCGCGAAGTTTGACCTCCGTTCTTCCCAGAAGGATCGCTTCGATGAGGATATCTCCAGGATGGCCATTGTGAACGTGATTTCGCAGCGCACTATCCCTGCTCTTCCTCCAGGTGAGAAGGTGGAATCCATCTACGTACTGGAGGTACTGATGAAGAAGCAGGACTACGACCCGCGGAATATCCAGCTCCTTTCCAAACTCATCCCGCAGAACATTTTGTTTTTGTTGAGGTACGAGAACAAGGTCCAGCTGGCCATCTTCCATACCAAGCTCCTGACGAGCGCCTGGGGGCCGGAACCAGAGGTTGTTCTTTCAGGCTTGGATCTGGACGCGGCTTGGGAAGGTATCGTGAAGTTGGTTGGGACCATCGAGGTGGAGGAGGGAAATACCCTGGAGGAGCAGATTCATTATGATGAGGCGCGGGCGAAGCTGCTCAAGCGGATTGAAGATCTGGAGGCGAAGTCCAGGAGCGAGAAGCAGACGCGCCGGCGGCTGGAGATGTTTGAGGAATTACAAGAATTAAAGAAACAACTATAGGAAAAAGGCTCAAGTACATTGGTATGGCAAAGATGACTACCAAAAAAATTGAAGAAAAAGGACAACGCATTCTCTGCGATTATTTCGCCGAGTGTGAACGTGTTGACACCTTTATAGCCACCAATGACAAAGAGCCTCTTTGGGATGGTAATCTGTTCTTATTCAATTCTTCCGAGCAGAAAGCGGACCAGGTGTATGGTAAGATTCCCGCGCAGTTAAAGTCCTCAGGGAAAACCTCCCAAAAGGAGACCGTATCATTCCCTGTAAAGAAGACCGCATTGGAGGCTTACAAGCGCGATGGCGGCATTATCTACTTCTATGTCCTGATTAACAATCCTGAATCGAAGCAAATATATTATTGCCTCCTAACCCCGGTTGTGATTAAAAAGTACCTTCGTGCTCCTGCAAGCGGCGATAGCGTTTCCATCACGCTCAAGCAGCTTTCAGCAGACAAACAACAAGTAACGGAAACGTTGTTTCAGTTCTACTTCGATTGCAAGAAGCAAACATCCTCTGCTGAGAAGCCTATAGTGGAACTTCAAGATTACCTCTCAAAATCTGGAAAGAGGCAGTTTACCGTTTTCGCCAAATCACCGAATCCGGTTGATGATGTATTCAAGCATATGCAGAGCCACCCTCTGTATTTGTACGCTACAGATGAAGATAAGAATGTAACCTTCCCGATAGGAGACGGACCTGTTACATTGAAAATTGGGCATAACATCGACCAGAACGTTTCGGTAAACGGCGTGCCCTATTTTAAGAGATGTACGCTATTCAATGAGGGAGAAGAGAGTGTTGTTATCATCGGAAACTTCTTTACGTTCCGGACAGGAAATGAGAAAAAGAAGCCGTCGCTCAACTTCAAGTTGGAGGGCCATTCCAATTTACAGAAAATCACATATCTTTCTTTTTGCCTGGCCGTTATCAAATATCAAAAATTCAGTATAGGTCAGCTTGTCGTTCCTTGCGAAGGGCTAAATCCTGATGCTGGTTTGATAAAGAAGATGGAAGAGGAGTTGAAGATACTATGCCAAGTACGTAGTCTTTTCAATAAGATGCACATAGAGGGCGACATAAATCTCGATGAACTTAATTCAAACGCAATCAGTAACCTTGAAGCCCTCTACAAAGGGATTGTGCTGAATGAGCCGCTGGAATTAAAGCCGGGGATGGAAAAGAAAGTTCGCATAGAGATTGGTCATCTCGTGCTGTATGTTATGTTTGAGCCAACCGATAATGGCAAATTCTTCGTGCGGGATTTCTTTATGGATGATGATGTCTGTTGTCTCCTGAATGGTGATAATGTTTCCTCTAAGTCAAGCCGGTTCACACTGCTTAGCGTTGACCAGTTCGCTGAGGCCTCTAACTTCGATTTCAGTTTGATGATTCCCAGTTATGAGGCATTTGTCAAAGACAATGAGAATGTAGCCCAATACGCACACTGGGATATGTTGAGAATGATTCAGGCGTACGACAAAACTGAAGGGGCAAAGATTAAATTGCTCGATGCCGCCGATACTTTAAATAACTGGTTCATAAATACTAATCGTTTTACTGAAGCACCAATAAACGAAATCAATCGATTCCAGATTCTTAAGCGCCGTGGCACTTTATCAGATGCAGACAAGACAAGGATCTGTGAGATACTCGAGAGTGATGTTGCCGAAGACTGTAAGACGGCCTGTATGTTACTCCTTGACAATCAGACTGGAGCCGAATACCATTTTAAGAAGATTCCGGACGATAATAAGGACTTCTTCAAATCTTTACCCATATATCACTTTTGGAAATAGAATTATGCTTATGGATAAAATGAAAATGCATACTGTGGATATCACAGAAGGCAATATCGAAAAGATTGGGCAGTTGTTCCCTAATTGCTTAACAGAGCGTGTAGGAAATGACGGCAAAGTTGAAAAAGCAATAGATTTCGACCTGCTTCGACAGGAGCTGTCAAAAGGTATTGTTGAGGGAACACAAGAACGCTATCAGTTCTCATGGCCTGATAAAAAAAGATCTATTCGACTAGCCAATGCTCCTTCTTCTAAGACCCTTCGCCCTTATCGAAAGGAGAGCGTGAGCTTTGATAGTACTGAGAATCTATATATCGAAGGAGACAATCTCGAAGTGTTAAAGCTTCTTCGTGAGACATATCTAGGAAAGATAAAAGTCATTTACATTGATCCTCCCTACAATACTGGTAGCGACTTTGTATATGAGGATGACTTTTCTCAAACCACTTCGGAGTATATCGGAACATCAGGGCAGACTGATGCATTTGGGAACCGTCTTGTACAGAATACAGAAACCAACGGCCGGTTCCACACAGACTGGTTAAATATGATGTTTCCTCGCATTAAAATAGCGAGAGATTTATTGTCTGAAGACGGTGTGATTTTTATCTCGATTGATGACTATGAGCAAGAGAATCTGAAGAAGATTTGTGACGAGGTTTTTGGCTCTTCAAATTTTATATCTCAGGTAGTATGGGAAAGGTCTTTCGCGCCGATTAGTTTGAAGAAGCATTTCTCAAATAGTCACGACTACATTCTCGTTTATGGGAAGAATATTTCTATAACGGAATGCCATGGACTACCGAGAACAGAAGAGAATAGTGCCCGATATTCTAATCCTGATAACGATCCACGAGGCCCCTGGCAAAGTGATAATACTACAGTAGGTCCAGTTGTTCAGTCAAAAGTTTATGAGCTGCAGCTCCCCAGTGGACGGAAAATCCTCCCTCCGAGTGGTAGATGTTGGTTGTATACGAAAGAACGTTTTGAAGAGATGATTGCTGACAACCGGATTTGGTTTGGGGCAGATGGAGATAATGTTCCAAGGTTGAAGAGATTCCTGTCAGAGGTAAAGCAAGGTATTACTCCGATGTCAATATGGAAGCATGAAGAGGTAGGGCATTCTCAGTCGGCATCTCAGAACCTTAAAAAACTATTTGATGGAAAAGCCTATTTTGAGTATCCTAAACCAGTGGACTTGATAGAACGTTGTATCGCTCTATACTCTGAAAAGGATTCGATTATTATGGATTTCTTTTCAGGATCAGCGACAACTGCCCATGCTGTGTTTAAAAGAAATGCAGAAGATGGAGGTAATCGTCGTTTCATTATGGTCCAATTGCCTGAAGAGACAAGCCCAAATTCTGAGGCGTTCAGAGACGGCTATAAGACAATATGCGACATAGGAAAAGAAAGAATAAAGAGGGCTGGTAAAAAGGTGCTAGAGGAGAAGGCTCAACAGAATAATGTAGGCGGGCTATTTGCTCAAGCGGACGAGTCTGCAAAAATAGATGTTGGATTCCGTGTTTTAAAGCTTGACTCTAGCAATATGGAGGACGTATATTATAAGCCGGAAGATTCTTCTGAGGCAACGCTCTTTGAGGACAATGTCAAGCCGGACCGTACGGGTGAAGATTTGCTGTTCCAGGTTATGCTGGAGTGCAATCTACCGCTTTCTGCCAAGATTAAGACCGAGAAGATTGCTGGAAAGGAAGTGTTCTCGGTGAACAACGGATATCTCATTGCTTGCTTCGACGAGGACGTGAACGAGAAAGTTATCACAGAAGTGGCCAAGCGCAAGCCGTACTACTTCATCATGCGTGATAAGTCTCTGTCCTCGGACAACGTGGCCGACAACTTCGAGCAGATCTTCCAGGCATACTCCAAAGACACCATCCGTAGAATCCTGTAGCTATGAAATTCAACTTCAAAATACAGCAGTACCAGACGGATGCTGTTGAGAGTACCGTGGATATCTTCGCTGGGCAGCCGTCCCGAGATGGTTTCCAGTACCGGCGCGACCTTGGTAAAGAAGCGGCAGGAATGCTGCTCACTGAGGCTGATTACGCCGGTTACCGAAATGCGGACATAGAACTCACCGACCAGCAGCTGCTCGCCAATGTACGTGGTATGCAACGCATCTGGAGCATTCCGGAGTCAAAACACCTGTCTCACGACCTCGGCCGTCTGGGCCTGGACATCGAGATGGAAACCGGAACGGGTAAGACATATGTCTACATCAAGACGATGTTCGAGCTCAACAAGCGTTATGGATGGTCCAAGTTTATTGTTGTTGTACCGTCCATCGCTATCCGCGAGGGTGTCCACAAGTCCTTTACGATGTTGGAGGACCATTTCATGGAATATTACGGCAAAAAGGCTCGTTTCTTCATCTACAATTCTTCCAACCTGCAGCAGCTGGACTCTTTCTCCTCTGATGCCGGCATTAACGTGATGATCATCAACACGCAGGCCTTTGCTACGGATATGAAGGAGGGTGCCACACGTGGCGCCAGCCGTATCATATATACGGAGCGTGATGACTTCGGCTCCCGCAAGCCGATTGATGTGATTGCGGCCAACCGCCCCATCATCATCATGGACGAGCCTCAGAAGATGGAAGGCGTGGCCACCCAGACGGCCCTGCAGCGCTTCAAACCGCTTTTCGTCCTCTACTATTCTGCAACCCACAAGACCTCTCACAACTGCATCTATGCCCTCGATGCGCTGGATGCCTACAAGCAGAAGCTGGTTAAAAAGATCCAAGTGAAAGGCTTCGAGGTAAAGAACCTCAAGGGCACAAGTTCTTACCTGTATCTGGACGACATTCTTCTCTCCAAGACCCAGCCGCCGGTGGCCCGTATCGAGCTGGAGGTACAGGGTAAGACAGGTATCCGTCGTGAGAGGCATAAACTCGGTTTTGGCGACTCTCTATTTGATGAGTCTCAAGGCCTGGCACAGTACGACGGCTTTACGATTGCCGATATAGATCCGCTTACGAATAGTGTTAGATTCTTAAATGATGTACTGATTCGCAAGGGCGAAGTCTATGGCGACAGCTCCATGATTGCCATGCAGCGCGTTCAGATCCGCGAGACCATTGCTTCCCACCTGGACAAAGAGCGTGAACTTTTCAAGAAGGGAATCAAGACACTTTCCTTGTTCTTTATCGACGAGGTGAAGAATTACAAAGGCTACGATGACGACGGTAACGAGATTCACGGACCGTTCTGGAAGATCTTTGAGGAGGAGTATGCCAACGCTTTGAACGAACGCATGTCAATCTTTGAGGATGACTACCAGGAATACCTCCGTCGCTTCACTCCGGATCAGGTTCACAACGGCTACTTCTCCATCGACAAGCGCACCGGTCGCGCCATCAATAGTGAGACTGGTCGCAAGAGCGACATTTCAGACGATATTTCCGCCTACGACCTCATTCTTAAGAATAAGGAACGTCTCCTGAGCTTTGAAGAGCCCACACGCTTCATCTTCTCACACTCCGCTCTACGTGAAGGTTGGGATAACCCCAACGTCTTTCAGATCTGCACGCTCCGTCACGCCTCTTCGGCAATCGCTAAGCGTCAGGAGGTCGGCCGTGGTCTTCGTATATGTGTAGACCAGAACGGTAACCGAATGGATATGGAAGAGCTTGGCGAGGAGGCAGTACAGGAGGTCAACGCTCTCACCGTTATTGCCAACGAGTCTTATTCTGACTTTGTAAAAGGCCTCCAGAACGAGACCCGAGAGGCTCTCCGGGAGCGCCCGAGCAAAGCGACGGTCGAATACTTCACCGGCAAGGTGGTTCAGAAGGATGGCCAGCCTTACACCATCAACGAGCAGGATGCAATGATGATTACCGGCTACCTGATGGGCTATGGCTATGTAGACAACAACCTCCAGATTACCGAGCAGTACAAGAAAGACAGCGACGCCGGCAAGCTCATGCCGCTTTTCCCTGGCATCGCTCCCATCGCAGACGAAGTGCATAAGCTCATCCGCTCGCTCTTCGATGAATCCGTTGAGCTGGAGAATATGGTGGAGAATGCCAATGAATCTGCTTCCTTCGAGAACAAACTCAACGACAACTTCTACAAAAAGGAGTTCCAGGCCCTCTGGAATGAAATCAACCACCAATACGTCTACACGGTCCACTATGATAGTAAGGAGCTCATTGAGAAAGCCGTTAATGCCGTCAATGCTGAGCTGGTTGTTACCGAACTTAAGTACGTGATGACGGAAGGTGAACAGGAAGAGGTTGATACCTATGGTAATACCCAAACGACTACAAGGTCCCTGTCAACCGTAAGCACATCCTCCGTTCGCTACGACCTGGTGGGTGACATCGCCAGGAAGACTACGCTAACACGTAAGACCGTGGCGGAAATCCTTCGGACCATCCGTCCTACCAAGCTGCAGCTCTTCCGCAATAACCCCGAGGAGTTCATCAAGAATGTCTCTCGCATCATCAAGGAACAGAAAGCTACGATGATTGTGGAGCACATCCAGTATGACAAGATTGATCAGGTGTACGACAGCACCATCTTCACCAAGGAGAAGTCCTCCCAGCCGGTCAGCAAGGCATACCAGAGCACAAAGAGCATCCAGGACTACGTTTTTACTGATGGCTATGCCGAGGAGAGTGTTGAGAAGAAGTTCGCTAAGGCCTTGGACGAAGCTTCTGAGGTCTGTGTATATGCCAAGCTGCCACGTAGCTTCCATATCCCGACACCTGTCGGCAGCTATTCTCCGGACTGGGCCATCGCCTTCAACAAGGGCACCGTCAAGCACATCTTCTTCATCGCTGAGACTAAGGGTTCAATGGACTCAATGAACCTTAAACCCATCGAGAAGGCCAAGATCGACTGCGCAGAGAAGCTGTTCAACGATGTATCCACCTCCAACGTACGCTACCACAAAGTGGATAGCTATCAAACACTTCTGGATATTATGAAATCAATGGATTAAGCCTTATGATAACACTAGACCACAACAAGTTACAAGCGCTCATCGCTTCATACAAGAAAGATTTTCCAACCCACATCGGGGATGAGATATACAAGTGGAAAGCACTTAAAAAGTTCCAAGACGCATGGAATATAGATGCTCCAGACTTTGGAGCAATGTTCAGTGAAGCAACATCCCTTCACGAAAACCTTCTGCAGTCTGCCATGCATTTCCCGAAGAAAATGATGGAGGAAATGTGTGAGAAGGAACCTGAAACGGTTCGGGAGATGTTTCGCTCCCTTTTCAATGAGGAACTTCCTCTGGAAGAGCGTGTACAAGGCTTTAGGCAGTCATCAGATAAATTCAAAGAAAAGTACTGGCCCGAAAAGAATCATTACCAGGACATCAACGCTATTAGTACGTACTTATGGTTCCGCTATCCTGATAAGTATTACATTTACAAGTATTCAGAGATTAAGGTGACAACCAAAGCTGTCAACTCTTCTTATGTGGTCAAGAAGGGAGCTGATGTGAAAGGTTTCATCCTCGCGATTGAGTTTTTCGATATCATTAGGGGGGCCTTGCAAAAAGACCCGACCGTACGACCAATGTTAAATGCAGTCCTTACGTCCGATTGCTATAAGGATGAGAACCTCAATTGTATGGTTGTCGATTTCGATTACTATGTCGGTACTTATTACAAAGAAGAAACCAAGGCACCAGTAAACAAAGAGAACGTTAAAGTATGGATGTATTCACCAGGCCAATATGCTAGTGAATGGGACGAGTGTTTAAAGACGGGCACGATGCTCATTGGCTGGGATGATCTTGGAGACCTTTCCCAATACGAGAGTCGCGATGCAATCTGGTCCGAGCTAAAAGGCCTTTATGGAAAGGATAATCCGAGGAATGATAGTTTAACGACATGGAATTTCTTTGATGGTATTGATGTCGGAGATATCATTTATGTCCGCCGTGGACGTTCCACTATATTGGGAAGGGGGGTTGTAGAATCAGATTATTACTATGACGAAACGAGGGAGTATTTCTGCAATTGTCGTAAGGTTAAATGGACTGAGAGTGGAAAATGGCAGTTGGAAAGTATGACAGATATTAAGACGCTGACGGAAATAACACAGTATGAAAACTATGTAAAACGTCTTAATATCCTTGTGACCGGCGGAGAAGTTCCTGTGGAAGAGTGTAACTATTGGTGGCTTTGTGCTAACCCCTCTGTCTGGAGTATGACCGATTGGCCAGTGGGAGAGGAGCAAGACTACACTTTGTATAACGACAACGGCAACAAGCGCCGTATCTTCCACAACTTCATCGAGGCCAAAGCTGGAGACCGTGTGATTTGCTATGAGGCCAATCCCACAAAACAGATTACCGCATTGGCAATAGTCTCTCGTGAAAATGACGGCGAGCGTATATGGTTTGAGAAAGTAGAATCCCTTATGACGCCCATTCCGTTTGCCACAATAAAGGAGAATTCAGAGCTGGAGAAAATGGAATTCCTCGTGAATCCTAACGGCAGTTTCTTCAAACTAACCAAGGAAGAATATGGTGTGATAATGGACCTCATCCGTGAATCAAACCTTGGTGCCAACCATCAGGTGGCATATGAGACTTATTCCCGTGAGGATTTCCTAGACGAAGTCTATATGTCCGAGAAAGACTTAGATGATTTGAGTCGTCTTCTGGAAAACAAGAAGAACATCATCCTGCAGGGAGCCCCGGGCGTTGGTAAGACTTTCTGTGCACGCCGGCTGGCCTATGAACTGATGGGAGAAAAGGATGAATCCCGCGTGAGTCTCATCCAGTTCCATCAGAACTATTCCTACGAGGACTTTATCCTTGGCTACAAGCCCGTAGGAGCAGACTTCGAGCTCCAGCGCGGTATCTTCTACAAGTTCTGCATCAGCGCTGCCAACAACCCGGATAAGCCCTATTTCTTCATCATAGACGAGATCAACCGAGGCAACCTGTCCAAGATATTCGGTGAACTCCTGATGCTCATTGAGAAGGACTACAGAGGCGAGAAACTCACCCTGGCCTACAAGGACGAAAAATTCTTCGTTCCCAAGAACCTCTACATCATTGGTATGATGAACACGGCCGACCGTTCGCTGGCCATGATTGACTATGCACTCCGCCGCCGATTCAGCTTCTATGACATGCGCCCGGGCTTCGAGTCCGAAGGCTTCCAGAAATACCAGGCAGCGCTCTCCAACGAGCATTTTGACCGCCTCATCGAAAAGGTCAAGGAACTCAACCGTGCTATAGCTGCAGATGAGTCCCTGGGCTCCGGCTTCGAGCTTGGCCATAGCTATTTCTGCGGCCAGAAGGCCATTACCGACGATTGGCTGCACCAGGTTATCAACTATGACCTTATTCCCATGCTGCAGGAATATTGGTTCGATAACCGCAAGGAAGTAGAGAAGTGGAAGACCGCCCTCAACGCCATCTTCAATGATTAACGACAAAGGCATACTGATCCGGAACATCTACTATATGTTGTCCTATGCTTTCCAAGAGCTTAGGAAGAACAACTATGATGAAATCTCGAAGGAAGACTTCGAGTACATCCAGGATCTGTTTGCCGAGATTCTCTACAAAGGCATCTCTTACCAGCTCAAGCAGGGTCTCTACCGCGAGTACATCGAGCGAAAAGACACCCTCTCCGTCCTCAAAGGCAAGCTGGATATCCAGGGTACCATCAGGAACCGTATCCGTCGCAAAAATACACTTTCCTGCGAATACGACGACCTATCCGAAGACAACATCTTCAACCAAATTCTCAAGACAACGGCCGGCATTCTCATCCGGGAGAAAGCCGTTGGCTCCAAGCGCAAGAATCAGCTCAAATCCCTGATGCCCTTCTTCGACGGAGTTACCGAGATAGACCCCTTCAACATCCACTGGAACATGCTGCGCTTCCAGCGCAACAATCAGACCTACAAGATGTTGATGAATATCTGCTATTTCATCCTGGACGGCATGCTTATGACCACTGAGTCTGGTGCCTACCAGATGGCCACCTTCTCAGACGAGCACATGAACCGCCTATTCGAGAAGTTTGTCCTGGAGTACTATCGCCATCATTTCCCCAAGCTCTCTGCCTATCCGGACCAGATCAGCTGGGACATCACCGACCGCGATACTGCCGCCATCGACTTCCTTCCCACGATGAAGACCGACATCACCCTCCACAACGGTGACTGTACCCTCATCATCGACACCAAATACTACGGCCGTATGATGCAGGAACAGTTCGACAAGCAGACCATCCACTCCGGTAACCTTTACCAGATCTTCACCTACGTCAAGAATCTGGATAAAGATAACACCGGCAATGTTTCCGGTATGCTGCTGTACGCCCGTACTCAAGAGGAGATAGCTCCAGATCTGGACGCCACCTTCGGCAAGAACCGCATCATGGTCCGAACCCTCGACCTCAACTGTGACTTCCCGGCCATTCAGGAGCAATTAAGGAATATCGCTGCTGTACTTGACAGTTAATGGGATTATGGTTGGTAAGTACAAGGTCATAACCCTTTGCGGAAGTACCCGCTTCAAGGATGCATTCCTGGAGGCACAGAAGCGTCTGACGCTTGCCGGCAACATCGTCATCAGCGTCGGCCTGTTCGGCCATTCTGGGGATGATGAGGTCTGGACTGAAGGCACCAAAGAGATGCTGGACGATATGCACAAGAGGAAGATTGATATGGCCGACGAAATATATGTCATCAATGTCGGGGGCTACATAGGCTCAAGCACCCGTTCTGAAATCGAATATGCCCGGAGCCAGGGCAAGGTGATAAAGTATTTGGAGGAGGCGTAGAATATGGACCAGACCAAAATAGTCAAGATGCTCCGCCTGATGAAGATCCTCACAGGCAACGTGAGTAGAACCATCGACCAGGTGGCCAAGGAAATGGGCATTACGCCACGTACAGTCTACCGGTACATCGATGATATCCGGGAGGCCGGCTTCGTGGTGAATAAGCTCTACGGAAACGTCTACGCCATGGGAAAGGTGGCCAGGGGGCTATCCGATTTCAACCGGCTGATTTATTTCACCGAAGAAGAAGCCTACATTACCGCCAAGATGATCGAGGGCATTGACAACAACAATGTCCTCAAGCGTGACCTGCAGCGGAAGCTGGCCAGTGTCTATGACAGCACGTCCATTGCCAACTACATTGACAATACCGCAAATGCTGCCAACGTGGAGGCCCTTGCCGATGCAATCAAGCGCAAGAAGCAGGTGGTTCTAAAGCAGTACGAATCCGCCCACAGCAATGAATCTAAAGACCGCTTGGTGGAGCCCATCGAATTCACGGCCAACATGATTGACATCTGGGCCTACGACGTTGAGAACGACGACAACCGCGTGTTCAAGGTGGCCAGAATTCATGAGGTTGAGGTGACGGATTCCGGCTGGGAGTTTGCTGCAAAACACAAGGCTGTCAAGCCCGACGTTTTCCGTATGGTCGGTAACCTCAACAAGAAGATAATCCTGCAGCTCAACACCAGGGCGAAAAGCCTCCTCCTGGAGGAATTCCCGCTGGCCGAAAAAGACCTCAAACGTGAAGATGGCAAATGGCTTCTCAAAACCACCATCCACAGCCTGGAAGGCGCCGGCCGCTTCGTCATAGGTCTCGCAGCCGACATCAAAATCATTGAAGGTGATAAGCTTAGGGACTACGTTCATAAGTATGGTAAGCGTTTTGTGGATAAAATCTAAGCTCAAATAATCATTCATGGCTGGGAAGATACTCATAATTGGAAATGGTTTTGACTTAGATGTCAATTTCAAAACAAAGTACAAGGATTACTACGAAATATGGGAACGGAATAACTTTTGGCCGTTTCAGGGCAGGACTGATGGACTGGGGGGCTATATAAACACTTGCGCCAAGACAGACAAGTGGCTGGATTTGGAGAAAGCTCTTTTTGATTATGCGGCCGCCGATAATGGAGCAGCGACCAGATTATCTGGAGGAGATTATCCTATTGACTCAGACAAATATGATTTCGAAACACTAGTCGATAACCTTACTCGGTTTATCATTAGAATACCGGAAGAAACCAAAATAGAGAAGAAATCAGTAGCCTCACAAGTTCTTAGGGCAGTGCTTGATAATGGGTCTTATTCAATCTATTCGTTCAACTATACTAATCTATGTCGTGTTGCAGCAAGGCTGTATTTGAATGTCTCTTCATACGACGATATAGAGTATGATTTATCATACACGCCTGTACACGGAAGAGTTAAAGAGAAAGACATCATATTGGGAGTCCATAGTGATGCTGATCTGATTGAAGGATACGACTTCCTAAAGAAAATCAATCAGCCGCAATATCATCAAAACAATCTTATCCAGGATTTGGATAGCGCAGATGAAATAGTATTCTTCGGTTTATCTATGGGCGTCATTGACTTCCCATATTTCCGCGATCTCTTTAACGGCTTGTGCACAGGAATTGTGCCTGTTGAGAAGAAAAAAAAGCTTACGTTCTTTACCTATGATGAGCCTTCCAGAATGGATATTCATAGACAGCTTTCAAAGCTAACTGGAACAGACTTAATGAGGATGAAGAATAATTGCTTTATGGAGTTTATCCGAACAGAGAATTTTGCATTAGACGACAAAACTAAGTTAGAAGCATGGATCGCCTGCCAGAAGAGTATCAGCTAAGAGTCTTTGACGATTTATGCTAGCGAATTAGCCTATATGGAAAAAGAGCCTCGTAAGAAATTCCGTGCTCCAGACGGCACCCTCTACGATTCCGTTGAGGACTACTACAACGACCCTCTGCTGGATAGCGACATCATTCAGTGTGCCCTCTGGCGTGGCGTACGCACTCCGCAGAACGACTTTGAACGTGCTCTCATGAAGGATATCGAGGAGGCTAAGCGTCAAGGCAAGTATCTGGAAATCTATCCGGAATAGTTGATTACCACTCCTCCTCCCGGTACTTCCGCTTCTTCGTCCAGTAATCGCCGATGCCATACCGTTGCGCCCGCTCCACCCAGGCCTCAATCTCCTGGCGGCGGAAGAGCACGGTCTTGCCGGACTTGTAGTGGGGAATGCCGTGGAAATAGAGCCAGCTGCGGACTGTCTCCAGCTTGGGCGAACCAGGAATCAGCCGACGCAGTTCATAGATGTCGATCCAGTCCTCATGCGGGCCGATGGTGCCGTTGAGGACTGGTTCCGTCTTCAGGGAGAGCCAGCCGTCAATGACCTCCAGCTGCTTGACGATTCCGGCAAGGACCTCCGGAATCATGGCCACATTGATCTGCTTCATACCGGCTACCTCCGTCTGCCGCCCAGGGGATGCGTGGCCACGTAGCGCTGCGCTTCCTCCATGACCTCCGTGTTGTCCTTCACGCGGGTGCGGAGCAGCCATTTGTCGATTTCAGATTTCTTGAAGAATGTCCGCTTGCCCTGCTTGTAGTAGGGAATGGAATTCTCACTGCACCAGCCATAGATGGTCGATGGCTGCGGATGCGACGGCAGATATTCGCTCAGCGTCTTGATGTCCATCATCTCCGGGAAATTGTCCACCGGCGCCGGCGCCACATTCAGTTTGTCCAGCTTCGAGTCGATGCTCTCCAGCAGTTCCGATATCCGGCCGACCAGACCCGGAACCATCTCAAAGGTATATTCGTTCATATCAGTAAGGTTTTCCACAAAGGTGGGAGCTTAGGCCGATAAAAACAAAAAAGGTACTTGCTCGTCTGTCAGTTTGGTCTCCGGCAGAGCCTCCGCCCAAACAGCCAGACCAGCAACCTCTATTGCCACCCTTCGCTGTGAGACTGTGACCGGACAAGCCGGCCACAGACTCACGGACGCCCTCCGCTCCATTGGCCCTCGCCGCAAGGCTACCGCACTTATAAAGGGGCAG